>CETI01245694.1_pt1 | contig 14594 bp, 10 predicted proteins | sample 361441 | NCBI WGS metagenome assembly CETI01 (sample SAMEA2622478, study PRJEB7988) | marine metagenome | biome: marine biome (ENVO:00000447); feature: deep chlorophyll maximum layer (ENVO:xxxxxxxx); material: "saline water (ENVO:00002010), including plankton (ENVO:xxxxxxxx)" | depth 90 m | reverse complement strand
CGCCGTCGTGGAATTCTACGATACGTGAAGCGGATTCTACCGCTGCATCGAGAGTATGGGTCATGAATAGTTCACGGCGACGACCATCCTTCATCTGTAATACCAAGCGATGGGTGAGTTTGGAAAGCGTTGATCTATCGACTGTTTGCCAAACCCAGTGGTCGGTCTCAATGGTCACAAGAGCTTCAACTGGTACCAATGCACCTTCTGCGCGCCCATAGAGGCGTGCCCGATCGGTCAAGGAACGTAGTTTACGTACTGTTTCGTTCGTATTTGTACGAATCAAGCGGCCCTCGTCCTTAGCGTATCTCGATGACCTTCGGCTAATCTGTTCCTGCATTTCCATCCCATCCCGACCTTTGCAGGTCGATGCATCCAATCTTGAAAATAGATATTTAATAATGATTGCAAATTAACTATTGATATGCCGTTTAAGGGGAGGATGATTTAGAGCCAAAGTGTCGATCAAGATAATTCCAAGATAGAGATACGAAGAAGAGAGGGAGGCACCCCAATAGGAGGATTAGATCAGGTTCAGATGTGATTACCAAGAGAGCAATACCGGCAAATCCTCCGAACAAGGCTCCACGATGTGCTGACCTATTCCTGAGATCCATACCGATGCGAGGTAATTGCGAGCCTAGAGCTCCCAGTGCAGACACTGTACCAATTGCCCATAGGACTGAAAGATTAGGCGCACCCCCTACGAATACAGCTATTCCTGGTCCGAGTAGAGTTAGTAGTGTAATGCCAAAAGATGGCCAGGTTATTCCACTTGAATATCGGCTGGATTCAGTTGAACCCCCCATCATGTCCGAAACCGAGAACATCATGAGAACAACAACCAGATGGTACGCTCGTACCACCGGCTCAAGTTCCAATACTGAATCCGGCCTAAGAGTCAGTAAAGTAGTCATGAATGCAATTGCAAATCCTAGATTCGCATCATACTTACGCACTCTTCGACAATTCATCGATGATGATGTCCGAATCAGGAGTTCGGCAATCATGAGTCCTTGAACTGAATTAATCATCAATGGAATGAATGATGGTTCCGGTACAAATGACGATATTGCGAACGATGATGATACTGGAGTAAAAGCTCCGGATGATGTACCCACAGCGATTAGGGGGAGAAGATGAGCCGTCATCAGGATCCAAGGTCCTGAACCACGTCTTCCTTGGCAAATTAGAATCCATACTGAACCGGTAAATGCACAGACCAGTGTGCCTCCTTCAGGACCCCCTGCAAGATACTGGACTGCAGTAAAGATAGAGGCAGAAACTCCCCAGAGGGTTGCATGCACATGACCTGGTTCTCCTTGATGACCACTCACAGCAAGAAGAAGCGCAGTACCCAGTAAAGCGACAGGAATCAAGAGAAGAAGGCGTTCAAAACGTTCTGCTTCGATGGAAAAACGTCTTCCAATAGTTGGCCCAAACCAAATCAATGGTAAAATCAGGACCTGGATAAGAAGCAGGTCTTCGATGCCCATGAATACGGCTCTTTACACACAAGGCATTGAACCGTGCGGAAGTCTGTCGCTACAATCATTCGATGGTGGATGAACGGATAGTCGTGGGAGACGACCAAAGGCCGTGGAGGCAACAAGCCGAGGAAAGCCTTCTGCTTGTTGCTATGGAGGCATGGCACGGGGAATCTGATGTGTGGCTTGAGGCTGCACTTCCCCGGTTGGATGAAACCTTACGTGTAAATCCACTTCGCAGAGAATACGACTGGGTTCGACAACGAATCGAAGAAATGGGAGGAAGACCTCTCGGTTGGGTTCCTAATGCCTATGTTATGCCATGGGAGCGAGGGGGGGCTCCTGCAGATATCAAGCCCCTGTTCAATGCGTTCCATGAAACTGGACGTACCACTAGACAGGAGGCGGTCTCCATGCTTCCACCAATGATGTTCGATCTAAATCCTGAAGAAATCGTTCTTGACATGTGCGCATCACCTGGATCAAAGAGTACGCATCTCGCCGAGATACTCGCTGGAAGGGGAGGGGTGATTGCCAACGATGTTTCTCGTTCGCGCACAAATACATTGGTTGCAAACGCTCAACGGGCATCGTGCTCCAATCTAATGGTGATTCAACACGATGGACGGCATGTTCCTAGAGGTACTGGCCAAGGATACGATGCTGTACTCGTCGATGCACCTTGTACTGGATCGGCAACCACACGAAAGAATCCCGATGTTTGGAGAAAGTGGCGACCATCTGCAGGACTGGAATTACATACATTGCAGATATCTCTGCTGAATCGAGCAATTGATGTTGTTCGACCTGGTGGTACTGTAGTCTACTCTACCTGTTCAATTGATCCAGTAGAAAACGAAGCCGTCATTGCACGGATTCTCGAAGAAAGAGATGATATCGTATCTATCCAATTCGAACCATCCCGTACACCGGGCCTCATTTATCGTCCAGGCATGGATGAATGGACCGTGTTTGATGACAATATGGAGGGCATTTCAGATGGACTTGGTGCCCCTCCACATGACCCCAAAATTCGAGAAGCACTTAGCAAATGTGTTCGACTACTTCAACAAGATACGGGACAGGGTGGATTCTTCTTCGCAATTTTACAGAAGAACTCAGATGCGATGATGGAGATGAGACCAGATGCTCGTCGAATTATTCCAAACCCCAAACGAAAGGGTATACACCCCTCTATAGTAAGCGAAGAAACCCTAGATATTATCCAAACAGATCATGACCCAATACTCTCAGATGCTTCAATCTGGAAGAGAGGGAAACGAATCCTCTGGGCGAGTCAAGCGATGAAGAAGCGTGTATGGGACATGGATACAAATTCACGACCGGATCGGATACATCTAGGAAAACAATGGTCGCCACTGAACATCATACATGTAGGGGTCAGAGGTTGGGAAGATCGCGGAGGCAGGAACATTCGTCTGTCCTCTGAAGCGATGCATAGTATCCCTCTTGGAACGGGAGGGAATAGAATTCACGATGTGACTCCAGAGGCCCTAATACAGATTCTCAAACAGGAGGAACCCGCTGAAAATGAGCAAGGTTATGATTCGGGTGGGCACATCCTCAGATGCGAGTTTGATGGAGTTGAGTGGAGGCTTCCTGTATGGGTAGGCGAGCGTATCACTGGGATGTGGAAAGATACCGAAGCTCTCATCCTATTGGATCGATTCAAGGACGTGATTCAATGAAAATTCGGTTCTGCATATTGTGTATATTCTTGGCATTACTCCTGATGCCAATGGTACAGGCAGCGCAATTGATTGAGGTCTTCGTTCCAAATGGAGAGACCATTCAGGACATCGTAGATGAGGAACTCCTTGAGGAAGTGCAAGCAAGTGAAGCTATCCTCATCTCATGGCACTCTGATGAAGAGGATCCATTGAACATACTCGCTGCAGAACAGAGGGCTGCTGCACTAAATGCCTCAATAGGAGAAATTCGGTATGATGGAGCACTTCTAGCAGGAGATATTCAATCTGGACAGGATATTCAAGTCCATACCCGATGGACAGAAACAGGAGACATTACGATTGACGCTCAGATACAACTCAACGAGACAATTGGAGACGAAGTAATCATCCGATGGTTGATTCTACGCCCATCAATCTCTGTTGACAGCCACCCTCTAGCTCCTAATGACTTGAATGTGGTCGCCTACCACGCATGGACTTCAACCTTCAACCGCAGCGAAGGAGCAGATGAGGTATGGAACCATGTAGTGCAACCGACTACTTTGTTGGAATGGGGCATCGAACCAGGAGAAAATGTCCGGGTTGTAACCAGCCTGATTTCGATGGAGGATCATTTGGTCCATGCTTCTGGAATTAGTCATCTTGATGCATATGTAGTCGAGAAGGGTGCGAAGAGTACTGCAACTGCAAGCCTCATTATGGGCATTGGAATCCTTTCCCTCACCGCAGTATTCATCGGAGAAAAAAGGAGGCAGCAATCAATGCCGAAAATTCGGCCAATCGTGACTGGTAACGGAGATAATATCCAACATCGAATCCATGTTCAAGCCGGTGCAGCAGGTATCGTAATTGATGGCATCGAAGGAGGGCGGTCATGGAGAATGGTTGCACGACGGAATCTACCAATCAGATTGGAACCAAAAGAGGAAGTGGAAATTCAAATTCGGAAATTACGGGCAATTGAACATGATGACCCTTGCACTATCAAGATGGAAGTCGACGGGCATGACCGATGGGTACTAGATCTAAGGTTCCCGAGAATAGTTGCGAGTGAGGAAGAGTAACTGTTGGAACTAGGTTATTCGCTGGAAACTTCAAGAGCGGCGGACCGAACTGCGTAGCCCCGAAGGCGATGTGGAATGCTCGACGATACCGACCGTGCAATCCTTGCCCAATTGATCGAGGATGGGACTCGTTCCAATCGAACCGTCGCAGAAGCGATTGGAGTATCACAAGGAACTGTCAGCAATCGAGTAAAGCGATTAGAAGAGTTGGGTGTCATCCTCGGATATGCTGCACGCATAGATCCAGAGAAGGTTGGATGGAGGATTACAGTAGTGGTGGGTATCCGAATAGAGAAGGGTCGATTACTCGAAATCCAAGGGAGAATTGCAGAAGACCCGCGTGTTATCTCGGTATACGACGTCACAGGGGATTACGATTCGATGGTGATTGCTCTCGCCAAAGACAGAGAGGACCTGAACGATTTGACGAAGACCGTCCTCTCAATCGATGGTATCGAACGTTCTCACACACATATGGTTCTGAACACAGTAAAGGAATCCAAGATAGAGATGCCGAAGAATCACAAAGATGGCGCTTGATATGCCCTCGGCCCCATGAGGTCATCTCATGACATTGCAAAATCCATCTACTGGACAGAGGACTTGGGCCGCTATCGAATCCGATCTTAAGATTCGGCAACCTGCTTCGGATCAGAACATGACCCTTCATTTCGGTCGATGGGAAGATCAACCTCACCAACATCTGCCAGTTTCCCGTATGTTTGCGGGACCATGGAGAGGTATTCTCGTCGCTGATGAAGTAGGCCTTGGAAAGACCATATCTGCGATGATCTCGATTCGAGAACTCCATGCTAGAGGTGAAACCGGAGGTATTCTAATTGCTTGTCCAGGGAGCCTGCGATCAAAATGGAAGAACGAACTCGCACATCGAGTCGACCTTGAAGCAAAAACGCCCGCGACCTGCGCCTCCTTCCTCGAAGAACTCGATGCTCTACAGAACGGCTCAAACAATGTGGTAATCGTCAGTCACGGTGTTCTCCGGCGAGCGGAAACGCTTGATACGATGGTAGGTCAAAGGATGGATTTACTCATGACAATTGTCGATGAAGCCCACCATGTTCGAAATCCGAAATCAAGGCTTCATGATGCGATTCAAATGCTCTTCCTCTCATCGCGCTGGAAGATGCTTCTCACAGCAACACCAGTCAATCTTGATAATGAGGATCTTTTTGTCTTACTCTCTCTCATCGCTCCAGATAGATGGCCTGATATCCATTCCTTTCGTGCTACTATGTCCCCTACTGCCACAATACACAGTGCTATCGATGCAGTATGTACAAAACCAATTCAAGCTGATCAACTCAGACATGAAATCACTCGATTAAGCAATTACGTCGCAATGCAAGATGATCCTCGATTGAGAGATGTTCGAGTTCTATCTGCTGAAGGTGAATATCTTTCACCAAAATCACATCGCGAACTTGTCGACCTATTGAGAGAGATGTTGCCACTGAACGACATGCTCGTTCGAACCCGACGGAAAGACCTCGACATGGAGCTTGCTCAGCGATCTCCAGTGATACTTCACGTCAATCTAACCGAAGAGGAATGGGCGCTCTACAGGGCCGCACGATCCTGGTCATATCGGCTCCAGCGTCTAAGAGATCCCGATGGAGGATTTGATTGGGCATCGATTATGCCAGAACGAATGGCATCATCCTGTCTGCAAGCCTACGCATCCCATGTACTCCATAAAATCGAGAAAGTATTGGAGAACCCTCCCGATGAAGAGGAAGAAGATACTCGAATTATTGATGCATGGAGGAATTTGCCGGAACATCGAGAACTCGTACGCGCAGCGAAGGCACTCGGGCATCGAGATACGAAATATGAAGCGTTAATCGGATGGCTCAGAAAACAAGAAACAACAGATGGTTTTGATGGAGGAGTCCTCCTATTCTCCCAATTCCATGGTACCCTTGAACACCTTCTGAAAAAATTGAACGATGATGGACTAAGAGCAGAGTTGCTGACAGGAAAAACACCACTTGCAAGACGGGATGAAATCCGAGAGAGGTTCGCTCGTGGGGAAATGGATGTACTCCTAAGCAGCGAAGTCGGAACAGAAGGGCTTGATCAGCAACACTGCCATCGACTCGTCAACTACGACCTACCATGGAATCCAATGAAGCTAGAGCAGCGAATTGGAAGGTTAGATCGCTATGGACAGAGGAGCCCCGTAATACACATCGCAAACATGTGCGTTCAAGGTACAATCGATGCTGCTATTCTAGGTCGATTGCTATTCCGCATCCAGATCTTTGAGACATCTCTCGGAATGGTTGACCCAATGCTGGGGCGAGCCGTCCGTGTTCTCGCTCAAAACGAGATCTCACGAAATGCCGTTAGAGAGGATGCAGAACCGGGTTTCCAATTCATGGATCTTGACCATTACCTTGAGATTGAGAATGACGAGGACGTCGAGGAGATCCTTCAGGAGAGAAATCGATGGGTTACAGAATCTGCACTCAAAGAGCGTGAGGTCATTGGAGCAGATCCAGGTGTTCGACGCGTACGCTCTGCGATGGAAGCACATCGAGTAGATGTCAAACCAGAAGATGTCCGACGGCAAATCGAACGTTGGGTGATTTCGAATGGAGGAGATCATTACGAAGCATCTGACGGCGTCTGGATGATTCGTTTATCCAAAGAATGCCTGGAGAAATTGGGTTCATCCAGACACGGAACAACGGATTGGATGGAACTCATAGGTCGACTCAGTCGACGTGCTGGACCACAATGGCTTGAGATCACGTATAGTCAAGCAATCGCTCGAGAACGATCTGATCTTGAATTTGTCAATCCTTGGCATCCTCTAATGCGTATCTCTCTCGATGAATCAGCACGAGTATTCGGAGAGGATGTGATTGCTTCTGAAATTCTTAGTGTGGGGTCTGCCGACTCTCTTCCCACTGGAACATCTTATGTCGTGGCAATTGAGTGGCGAGTTCATGGACTCAACGAACATCGAATTCGGCGATGGCTTGCTCTAGATGAAGAGTTCAATCCGCTAATTACTCTCGACCACAATCCATGGATGGATTCCGAGGAAATGCCTCAAGCAATAATGCGGGATCCTTCTATGATTCAACACTTAGAAGAAGCTCGAACTCGACTCCATGGTGAATTACTGTTCCATGAAAGAAATCGATTAGCGCCCTTATTGAATGAACTAACTATCAATACCAATGCAGCATGGAAATCAAGAATTGAAGCAGAAGAGGTTCAAATCCAGAAAGCAGAATGGAATGCTACACTCCGTAACGAAATTGTCGATATACGGTGGTTGCGTATGAAGCGGGGCATCATCAATCGGCTCCATGAGCAATTGAACGAACGTATCGAGGAAATCGACAGAATTAGGCAATCTATGCAAGCAAGCATAGCCATTCCAGTTGTTGTCCTAATCGAGGAATAACGCCGTGAATCACAAAAAACGACTGGGCGGGGGATCGACTGTGTCGATTAGAGGATTCAACTCGTTCACGTGTGTCTTCAAACCCTCAACTGTAGACCCTTTCATGGCCATGGACCTCATTAGGACTCTGCGGGTTGAATCATCGATGCTCATATCGAGGCTCTGCATTCTAACACGCAGACGATCATGAAGACGTTCACCGGTCCGGTCCCAATCCATCATCAACATCACAGATGCACCACCATCAAACGGATTTCTCCGCCCATACTGGTCATGGAGATGAGCAATCAATCGACTCTGACTCCAACCCCTGTTAACCAGTTCAATGGGGCCATCAAAACCTAAGGCACGAAGTGTCTCAAGATCTCTGCGCCCTTCGACTATAATTGGGCATCCAGAACCGCCCTGGATAGGATTCCTATTTCTTGACCTCGCACGAGCAAGTGCACGAGCAGAGGACATAAGGGACTCTTCTCCTAGAGGATTTCGACGACCAAAGTTGGATGACATCAGAATTCTTTCCCCATACCTATCCGGTACCCATCGGCACGCCGAAGTTCGAAGCCCCCTTGGTAGAACGATTCTACAAGGTAGTTCTTGAATGCAAAGCATAGAATGCCTCAATTCTGGGTAATTAATATCACCACAAGCATGTATTAACAGTCGGTTTTGAGTATGGATAGTTGAGGACCACGAATCCTTATTTACAGGAGTAAGGACAATGAGAATGAGGGTTGGTAATGGGCATCGCGAGCGCCGCCTTCGAGAGTTTGTGGAACGAGTATGTCTTGTGGTCCGCTCTGGTCGGAGGTTTCACATTCATTTGGATGGCCCATCATTCGCTAACTTATCGCTCAAAGGATGGTGACGATGATTGGGTTGATGTCGATGGAATTGAAGTCGGCGTATTCCCAAAACACAACGATAACATCACCCTAGAACTAGCATGGACAATTATCCCATTCATTCTCATAGTTTACCTTACATGGATTTCTTGGGGCCCAATCAATGACGTATGGGCGGATCCGAGCGACCCTGCCAGCCAATATGGTCTCGATTGCACTGACCCTGCTGCTGACTCGAATAAATGTCATCACGTCATCGACATTACTGCACAGCAATGGTTCTGGTCATTCGATTGTGGCGAACTTGGTCCATCTTTGTGTGATTCCTCACAATATCAGGATTTAAACGGGACTACAGTTCCAGTATTATCCCTGAAAGAAGGTGAATTTTACCTCGCAAATCTCACATCTCTTGATGTGACGCATGCCCCATGGTTTGTGGAGTTCGGCGTCAAGGAGGATGCGGTTCCAGGACTTGATACTCAAGTATGGATTATCCCCACATGTGAACAAGCAGATTGTGGAGGCGAAGAGGGTGAATCTACTCTACTACTTTGCACCGAATATTGTGGTGATGATCATGCATACATGGCGGCTATAGTAAACGTGCACAAGTGAGGTGATTGAACATATGAAGCAGAATTCTCTTGCTCGAATTCTCGTTCTGCTAATAGTTCTCGGTTTAGCCCTGAGTGTGGCCCCACAAGCCGATTCTTTACCTAACGGAATCATTGGCCAAAGCGAAAAAGGTTGCACATGCCACGGCGCCGTCCCTGACGCCGGAGTAACTCCCTCTATCGAAGGCCTTCCCACGACATTCAATGCTAGTACAACCTACACCTTGACAATCTCATTCTCCGGCGGCCCTTCTGGACAAGCTGCTGAGCCTCACAATCTAGGAGGATTCAACCTAGCCACATCATCCGGAATTCTCGAAGCAGTTGATGATACTGTCAAGATTGAAGGTGATCAAGCTACTCACAATGGAATCGATGATGATCTAGATGGAAATGGACTTCAAGATGCAATTGAAGCCGGAGGAGAGGCAATTATCAGTGGTAACGATTACACTTCATGGCTAGTCAACTGGACCTCTCCCTCGAGTGGATCAAGTACGTTCACACTTGCAGTCAATTCTGTTAACGGAGATGGAAAGGCAAGTGCTGATGACGCATGGAATCTGATGTCTGTAACAGTTGCAGGACCCTCTACTGGAGCAGCAGTTGAGGAATTACAATCCGCAGACCCATTTGTTGTATTAGTCACACTCATTTTCGTCTCTGGTATTCTTCTAGCCGCTGTCATCCTATACACATTCTATCGTGTCAGTCCTGACGGCTTCAATTGGGAGAGTTTTGCCCCCTGGATTACAGAATGGCTAACCTCTACAGATCACAAGAAGGTTGGAACTCTTTACTTCCTAGCAGGGTTCTTTTTCCTAGGGGTCGGAGGAATTATGGCGATGCTCATCCGAATACAACTAGCAGTCCCTGGTAACGATTTCTTGACTCAAGATCAATACAATCAATTCTTCACAATGCATGGCACAACGATGATTTTCCTTGCCGCTATGCCATTGATTAACGGATTTGCTAACTGGCTTATCCCACTTCAGATTGGAGCACATGACCTTGCATTGCCTAGAATCAATGCGATGTCATTTTGGCTTCAACCAGTTGGAGCGATCCTCATCTTTACCGGTGTATTCAGTGGACAAGCTGCTGATACTGGATGGACTGGCTATGCTCCATACATCGTCTCTGAAACCGCACATAGTGGAACAACGATGTGGGTAGCTGGACAAATCATGCTTGTTGCGTCATCAACCTTGACAGGCATCAACTTCCTGACTACAATATGTAGTATGCGTGCCCCGGGAATGGGATGGATGCAAATGCCTTTGTTTACTTGGTCAATTTTCGTGGCTAACTTGATGCTCTTTATATCGATTCCAGCGTGGGGAGTAGGTCTAATCCAAGTTTATCTCGATAGGACAATTGGTACTGCATTTTACCATGTGGCCTCAGGAGGGGATCCGCTACTTTGGAGTCATCTATTCTGGTATTTCGGACACCCTGAGGTATATGTCGTAATTCTACCAGCATTCGGAGTCATATCCGAAGTCCTTTCAACTTCCGCTCGAAGATCTGTCTTCGGGTATCGTTCAATGGTGTATGCCATGGCTGGTATTGGTATTGTTGCTTTCATAGTATACGGTCACCACATGTTCACATCCGGCATGTCTCCAACCCTACGATTCGTAACTATGCTCTCAACTATGCTCGTTGCCGTGCCGACTGGAATTAAGATATTCAATTGGCTCAAAACGATGCACAAAGGATCTCTTGTCTATCGAACTCACACTTTGTGGGCGCTAGGATTCTTGGTTACATTCACTCTAGGAGGCATATCTGGGATGTTTTTCCCATCCTTGGCGATGGATACGCATCTGCATGAGACATACTTCGTTGTTGCACATTTCCATTATGTATTCGTCGGAGGGACTGTCTTTGGTATGTTCGCAGCAGTATACTACTGGTTCCCAAAGATGTCAGGGCGGATGATGGATGAGAAGTGGGGATTGTTACACTTCCTTACTGCTTTTGTCTCTTACAATGGAATATTCTGGCCCATGCACAAGCTCGGTGTTCTTGGTATGGCGCGACGCCATCACACTTGGTTCATAACAACTGATGATTATACTAATATTCCAGCTGAAATGGCATCTTGGAATATGTTCATTACAGTATCAGCATTCATCTTCTTCTTCTCGAATTTTATTCTAGTTGGGAATATGGTCAAGACCATTGTATCTGGAGAAAAGGCTCCTGCCGACCCATGGGGAGGATGGTCATTTGAATGGATGACTTCATCGCCTCCGCCTACTCCATCCTTTGACCCCCATAACCCACCAGTGTTGCACGATGCGAATGAGCATGTAGCAACTGAGCCAACAATCTTTGGACAGTGGTTTGAGAGTCTAATGATGCCAGAAGATGAAACGGAGGGGATTCATTGAGCGACGACCATGATCACGACTATGATCACCATCCATCGCCTTGGGGCCCCCATGATTGGAGTCATGGGGCACCACACAACTCTTTCGCTCCACTGGTCATGAGTATTGGAATCGGCATATTCCTCTACGCTCTTGCCTCAGTATTCGTAGGTGGAGAGGTTGCAAACCTAGGAGCTCTAAGTGGGGTGATGCTCGGAATTATTGTTATCACGATCGGACTACTTATCTGGTGGCGACAGGACATGTCTTTCGACGGAACATACGAGCCAAAGGCAACTGGAGCACCCTTCCGTAATATCGATTTACGCAAGATTGCAATGTGGGTTTTCTTAATGTCGGAGATGATGGTCTTCACTAGTTTGTTCAGCACCTATATCCGATATCGACTTGGTATTCCAAATTGTGAGGAAGTATTTCTGTCAGGAGAATGGATTGAAGGTACATCCGTGGTTTGCTTTGAGCCAGCCGCACACTTGATTGCTAGTAGTTGGTTTCATCTTGCACCAGGTGCTGCCAACACATTCGCCTTGATTATCTCTTCATTCACCATCGTGCTAGCCTTGAAGACCGCTAAAATGAGTAACAAGAAATATGCAGACAGGTATGAGGTCGAGTTGAGCGATGTTCACTCACATCGTAGTCGTAAGGTAGCAATGTTCCTAGGATCTACTCTATTCCTTGCAACACTATTCCTCACACTAAAGATGATTGAATGGTTCGTCGGTTTCCCAACACCGGGCCCATTGACAGAGCTGAATCATGGTCATTCCGAAATTGCTTCACTCTATTCCGAAGGATATACGATTCATGCGAGCGCTTACCAGCATCACGCCTATGACACAGCATACCATGGAGGCCATGAAATCCCTCATGATAGTGCACTATACTCGATGATGCAGGCTGGAACTCATCCCGGAGGTATAATGATGGCAGATATCCGAGTTGGTGCCTCAACCTTCTTCGTAACAACTGGAACCCATGGAATGCACGTTCTTGGCGGAATGATTGGCTTGTCTTACATGACTTTCAAGGGACTCCGTGGCGGTTATGGTCCATCAAATGCTGTGTCGATTGAATACTTCGGACTCTATTGGCACTTCGTCGATCTAGTCTGGGTACTGGTCTTCCCATTCTTCTATCTATTCTGAGGTTGACAATATGGCACATTACACGATTTTAGGAAAAGATCCCTACTGGATGAATTTCTGGGGCCTGATGATTCTCACTGCTATTGAAGTCGGTGCTGTTGGTGTAGAATTAGGTGATACCATTACAATGAGTATCCTAATTGGGATTGCTATTCCGAAATTCATCATGATTGCTGCGATATTCATGCACCTCTATGGTGACGCAGATTCCAAGATTCTCACAATGACTGCACTCTTCCCAGCGTTTTTCATAATCGTCATGGTTTTCTTCATCGGCCTCACTAGCCCAGGAGCCGCCACCGAGCTCCCAGCATGGTGTCGACCCGGATATTGGACCTGAAATGCACAAAGCGTGAAATCCACCTTAGGATTCGAACACCTGTAGCTGACGTCGCATAGCCTGGTATTGCGCCGGATTTGAAATCCGGTGTCCCTTGGACTCGGGAGTTCGAATCTCTCCGTCAGCGCCTCCCTTCAACTCGGGAAATGTATTCAACGCCGATGTTGCTCCGTAACCATGGGCGTGCGCAGAACGGGACCCTCACTCATCGTTCTCATGCTGTCATTGAGCCTTGTTGGATGCCTCGCTGCAGCTCCTGCAGAATGGGGAACAGGGCAAGGAATGGTCTCCGTAGAAATGTCCGATGATGGGACAAGTGTAACCATTCACGAGCGTCTCTCTAGTGACTCCAATAATGACATCGTAGGAGTCGAAGTTCCAGTCATTGGCTGTAACACCAACGAAAATGGTACTATCCCTCAGAAATCACAAGATGTGACGGAGGACGACCATGGTGGAGATCCGATTAGAATCGAAGGTTGGCTTGCGACATCGAAGAATTTTCCAGATGACGAAGGGCCTTCCATTCAAGCAATCATCGTCGATGTGATGCCAATTGAAGATGCGCAGGACACGAAAGGGATAGAGCGAGATCCAGGGCAACAAGTTCCAGGAATCCAAGACAAGCGATGGGCTACGCCTCTCTATGCTGAGGCTCAGTTCGGGCAGGACTACGATGCCGTCGAAGAAAAGCGCGGTTGGGCCCTGATTGGTATTATTCCAGGTAATGAGAATGTGCTCGATGGGATGGCTGGGCTACAAGAATGGAATCGTCCAGTTGCCTTAGAGGGTTACATGCTCCATGGATCGGTTGGAGGTACTGTGACTATCCCATCAGGTTCATCCGTACAGGACTGTGAATTGAGTTCGAACACTCGATTTGCTGCTCACATGGTAATCACCAGCATCGAAATTGGAGGAGTAACTGCATCAGAATCCGAGGCATACTCTATGGGAAGTATACCTCTCATCGGTGGTCCACTCTACCTAATGATCGTCCTTATCGGAGGTGGGGCAGGTGCTTTCGGAACATTCACCTACGCTTCAATCCAGATTCGTACTGCAGCAACAAAACAAGCAGCTACGCTGATGTCGGAGAAACAAATCAAAGCAGCGGGAAGTGTTGCGAAGGAACTCAAGAAACACAAGAAGGAAGTTGAGAGTATCAACAAAGACAGAGAAACATCCGAATCTGTCGGCGTAGTTGATGATACCAGTGTGAAGAAGGTCGAAATCAAAGAATTCGATGTCTCAGCAACACTAGATGGCCCCGCAGATTCCATGGAGGCGTTGAACAGCGTCTCACGAACTCCTGGTGCTGGAGTAATCCAAACCGAAGCATCAGTCGAAATGGACGATAAGTTACGTGAAGTCATGGAATCCGCGATGGAAGAAGCAAGTTCTCCATCTTCTGGCCCAAGTGGGCGAAGAATGGGTGGAGGCGTGACTGGCGGAGGAGGCCCAGGAAGTCGACGAACCATGTCGAGTTCGATTAGTTCCGATGAGATGGTTACAGAAAATGATTCGCAACCTGAACCAG
>CETI01009133.1_pt1 | contig 14665 bp, 8 predicted proteins | sample 361441 | NCBI WGS metagenome assembly CETI01 (sample SAMEA2622478, study PRJEB7988) | marine metagenome | biome: marine biome (ENVO:00000447); feature: deep chlorophyll maximum layer (ENVO:xxxxxxxx); material: "saline water (ENVO:00002010), including plankton (ENVO:xxxxxxxx)" | depth 90 m | reverse complement strand
GAAATGTCAGCTATATCGTTTTCATTAACATTAACATATACTTCCATTTTTGACAGATCTGAAAGTTTTAACAAAACACTTGGATTGAACATACCACCTTGGGCTAAATCTCCTACTTCTCCATCAATAAAGGTAATTGTTCCATCTTGAGGAGCAATTAATCTTAATTTTGATAAAGCATCTTCATCTTGAATCAGTCTTGACTGAGCTCCATTATATGTACTCAATGCTGAAGCAAAAGAAGAATTGGTAGTTTCCATTTCTTGGTCTGAAATCAAACCTTGATTATATAATTGTGTCTGTCTTTCTTGTTGAGCTTTTCTTTGTTCAAGTTGAACCTTAGCTGCTTTAAGACTTGCTCTTGAAGCCTCAGTAGCTGCTTTTTGTTGCCTATCATCAAGAGACATCAAAAAATCACCTTTGTTTACGAAGTCACCCTCTTTAACAGCAATATCAGTTATATAAGTTGTATTGTTTGCACTTAATTTGACCTCTGTTTCTGGAGTCAATACACCGTCTGCAACTACTTTACTTTGTAAGTTTTTTCTACTGACTTTTTTAATAGAAACTTCAAGGGATTCACTGTCATCAGATTTTCCAAAAAAGGAAATGCCGAGAAGTACAACTATAACACCAGCAACCTTAATCTTATTTTCCATAATTATATTAATCAAATTTTTCACATTATCTCCTATTCATATTTTTTATCAAGAGTACCAATTAAATTATCTAATGAAGCTAGCTGAATAGCGGCATCATATTTTGTATTAACTAAAGATGAGCTAGCCTGAATTACAGCTAATTGAGCATTTAATAACTCTAGTATGTCAGCCGAACCAAGCTCATATTTTTGCAAAGCAAGCTTAAGATCTTCCTCTGCAGAAAGCAGAACTTCCTCAAGAATTGGTATTAATTCCTCGTAATTTTTAAGTCTGTTAATAAGTGTAGACAATTCTACTTGAGAATCTTTAATAGCAGAACTATATGAAGACTCTCTTTGAGATAGCTGAAGCTTAGAAATTTTAATGTCATTTCTATTTCTAAATCCATTAAAGATTGGGATGCTAAGTGTTAAGTTTGCACTTTTTATGTAATTATCTTCAAAATATTGTTTAGTGAGTTGTTCACTTGAAGAAGCATTATATCCTATACTCATATTTAAACTAGGTAATGAAGAAGCCCAGTTTTGCTTTACGTTTATTTTGGCTGAAGTGACTCTTCTATCTAGGATATTTAAACTTGGGCTATTTTTAAGCATTATTTGATATGCCTCATCAAATGAGGGTATTATTAAATTAATCTCAACATCTTTTGGCAACTTTATAACAACATCTTTTCCGATTAAACCCATACTATTTCTTAAATTTTTTAAAGAATTATTTTTACTTAATTCTCTGTTTAAAAGTGTTGATTTAGCGGTTCCAAATCTTACCGATGCTTTTAAATAATCAGTTCTACTAACAGCGCCTAAATCAAATTGTTGTTTTACAAGGTCAAGTTGCTTTTGAGATAAAGCTAAGTCCTCTTGAGCAATTTCGAATAATTCAGAATCTTTTAAAAACTGATAATAAAATGTATAGACATTGAGAATAACTCTTGCAGATGTTTCCCTCTTCTGTATTTTAGAAATTGAATAAGTATTATCACTTTGTCTTACTGTGTTTACTTTACCTCCAAAGTTAAATAAGTTTTGTGATAAAGTTACTCCTCCTGAAAATGATTCTCCGCCGCTTAAAAAAGAACTTCCATATGTTGTTTCTCTAAATGAGTTACTGGCATTAATTGAAGGAAAAAGTAGTGAAGCTGAAGAATTTCTGTTTAGTCTAGCAATATCTATATCTTTTTGTGCATTTGTTATGGATGCCTTATTCTCTAAAGCAACTCGTACCGCTTCATCAACACTCAAAGTTTGAGCATAAGTCATAGATATAATAACTAGTAATAAGATTGTCTTCATTATACTGCCTTAATTAATACTTAATTTAACACAAATTGTTTCAATATATACTCTCATATAAAGGATTGCAATTTATATAATTTATTCTCGTTTAACAATATTGATTAATAAGAGTTAAATATATATAAAAATTCACTTTTCTTGCTTCATTCTATCTAAAAAAGCAATTGCCTCAGAATATGAATTTTTTATATCTCCATTTATGATAGCTTCTTCTACGAGGCTTTTAATTTTACCAACCTCTTTACCAGGCGATAATTTGAACATTTTCATTATTTCGGCTCCTCGAACTGGTGACTGGAAAGATCTTAATTCATCAATTTCAATGACTTCATTCATTCTCTTTTCAACTCTATCAAAATTTGATAAATATTTTTCAATATTTTTTGGGTTTTTAGTAGTTATATCGGCACGACATAATTTCATTAAATCAACAATCTCTTCACCTGCATCAACAATTAATCTCCTAATTGCTGAATCTGTCACCCCATCTTTAGCTAAACCTATGGGCCTTAGATGTAATGCAGTTAATTTTGATATATAATTTCTTGTGTCATTCGAAAACTTCATTTTTTTAGAAATATCTATTAATAATCTTGCACCAACGTCATCATGGCCATAAAAAGTATAACCTTTGGTTTTTGAAAGCCTTCTTGTTTGAGGCTTTGCTATATCATGGACAAGAGCTGCTAATCTTAAATTGGTATTTACTGACATGGATGCAGCATTGTCAACAACTTCAAGTGTATGATAAAAAATATCTTTATGGTGATATTCATTTGATTGGTCTAATCCAAACATATTAGATATTTCAGGAAAAATATATTTCATTAAACCGCTAGTCTGAAGAAGTTCAAGACCAATTGATGGTTTTTCTGTCGCTAAAATTTTAAATAATTCATTAGTAATTCTTTCCTGGGAAACTATCTCAATTCTTTCACAGTTCTTTTTAATAGCTTCAAAACTATTTTTTTCAATTGTAAAGTTCAATTTTGAAGCAAAATATGTTGCTCTCATCATTCTCAAAGGATCATCAGAAAATGTGATATTTGCATCCATCGGAGTTTGTAAAACTTTTCTTCTTAAATCGTCCATTCCATTGAAAGGATCTAAGAATTCTCCAAAATTTCTATTATTAATACATATTGCCATGGCATTAACAGTAAAGTCACGTCTTTTTAAATCTTCCTCTACATTTGTCATTTTGACTGTTGAAGGACTTCTAGATTCCTGCGAATATAACTCTGCTCTTGCAGATGCAACTTCAATCTCAAATTTTTTATATGGAATTTTTGCAGTTGCAAATTTCTTGAATGGAACAATCTTTGATACTCTTAGCTCTTTAGCAATCTTTTGTGCAAAATTAATACCATCACCTTCTACCATAATATCAATATCGATTGAATCTTTTTCAGGATTTAATATTAAATCTCTTACACAGCCACCAACAAGGTAGCATTTTATGTCTTCCATGTCAGCTAAATGTGAAATTATTTTTGAAATTTCATGTAATCGTTTATTCTGCTTAATTATATCTTTAATTATTGCCATTTCGTAAATTAAAAAATATATATGTCTTTTATGCTACAAAAACTGAACAAATATCTTTGCTGTATAATGCTGTTCTCAATGCTTTTTGCACAATTCAAAGAGGTGTCAGTTAGTTTTGACGATAGATTGCTTCGAGCAGACGAAAAAACAACTCTTCTTAGCCTAAATAATAATATTAAAAAATTTTATGAAAATTCAGTCTGGAATGATGAGTATAGCGACCTGGAACTCAATTTAGATGTTCAAATAATATTTGAAGGAAATGCAAATATTGGGAGTTCAGAAGCTTTTTTAATTCAATCGCTTTTTAGCAATAATAAAGACTTACATTTTTTTGATAAAGGTTCTCAATTTTCTTTAAGTCAAAATACATCATTGTATTATGATAGCATTTACTATGATCCATTATCAAGTCTACTAGGATTCTATGGAAATATAATTCTTGGTGCAGAAATAGATACATGGAGTCCGCTTGGAGGAACAATGCATTATGAAAAAGCAAGGAGTATCGCAGTAAGATCGAGTGCATCAAATTTTTCAAGAGGATGGGAGCAAAGATTATTACTAATAAATATTTTAACAGAGAACAGCGGTTTAAGAAAATTAAGATTTTCTACATATTTATCTTATGAGCTTTTTGAAAATGGTGAAATTGATGAATGTGAATCAGCTTTAAAAGAAATTATAAAAAATTTAAATGAAGTTTTTGATAATTATTCTCAAGAAAATTATACAGGTATGTTTTTGAAATACCATGCACCAAAAATTGGAAGTATAATGCATAAATTAGGTCAAAAGAATATGCTTAAAGAAATGCAATTTGTTGACCCTCAAAGAAAAGATCTTTACGAAGATTTATTGATTAATATCTGAGAAATACTTATTTCTTTTAAAAAAATACTCTATTGCGATACTACCATTAAATAATGTATCAATTTTCGCATTTTTTACTGTCTTATTTTTTCGAATAGCAGGAAACTTATAAAAATTAAATATTAACCATAGATGCGATGAGATAATTGCAATTAGTCTATTAAAATCAAAACTTATAATTGAGTAAATGCATGCCATATAATCCAAAAATAATCTCTTTAAAATCAATAATCCTTTATCAAATGAATAAGAGTTTTTTAAAAATAGAATCCAAGAGTTACGATGATTAAAGTAATGAGACTTAAAGGAATATTCTTTTATTGTCTGTTTACCAAAATGATAAACAGATGAGGATGGTACATACCAAACACCCCATCCATCTAAATGCATTTGCCAACAAAAATCTATTTCTTCCATGTATGCAAAATATATATCGTCAAACTTACCAAGTGATATAAAGACATCTTTTCTAACAATAAAAGCTGCACCTGACGCCCAAAAAATTTTCTTGGGCTCGTTGAATTGACCCTCATCTTCTTCAATTGTACTAAACAATCTTCCTTGAGCATAAGGAAAACAATACTTGTCAATAAAACCTCCTGCAGCTCCTGCATAATCAAATTTATTTCTATTGATGGCATTCAAAATTTTAGGTTGTGCTGCACCAATATGTGGATTACTATCTAAAAAACTTACTAGCTCCTCTATCCATCCTTTTGAATGTAGTGTGTCATTATTAAGGAAAATTATATAGTCATAAATAGCTTTTGTTGCTCCCAAGTTACAACCACCGCTGTAACCAAGGTTTTTTTGGGAATGAACGATTTTTACTTCATTAAAATGTTTTTTGATATTTTCAATTGAGTTATCAGTTGATCCATTGTCAACGACAATTACTTCAAATTGAATATTTGAAATACTATCAAGTAAGGATTGAATGCAGTTATGCAACATCTCTTTCCCATTTAAATGAGGGATAACTATTGAAACGGGCGTCATTTATTTTTTAATTCGATTATTTCTTCAAGCATTTTTAAAGCATTTTCATCTTTGGGATTTTTTTCAATCCAATCACTTAATAAAGCTTCAGCTTTTTCATACTTTTTTTGTTCTTTATAGCTTATGTAAAGCAAAAAAACTATTTCTGCTAAACTTTCTTGCCAGTTATTCCACTCAGAAGGAGATATTTTAGTAGATGTATATCCTCTTCTTTTAATAGAGTTTTCGATGATATTGTAATTATTATAAATAGTCTCAAAAATCAATTCTGATTCCTCATATTCTTCTAAACTCTGAATGAATGTTTTTCCATATAAAATATAATCATCAAGCTTGAGGTCTTTTCTTTCAATTAATTCTTTCATGTGATATTTCATTTTTTCTTTGTTTCCAACGCCATTATAAACTTGAGCTATTTGATATTGTAAATCTTTTGATGGAAATGGAATAATGCTACTTGGCATTATATTTTCCATTTCGAGTAATACTTTTTCAGAATTTTCTAGATCTTCATCTAAATAATACGAGATTGAGAGTCTTGCAAATCCTGTTCTATAATTTTGGATCAATCTCCCAATTTGCGGCTCTATATATACTTCTTTATTAGATAAATTTCTGTAGAGATATCCACTTTGGTATTCTTTTGAAATATCTTTTTCTACGATTATATTTTTATTTGAATCATAATCTGTGAACCATGAAGGTTTACCAATAAACTCTAGTAAATTTTTTGAAATTATTTTTTTATTAACTATTTCGTTCTTGTTATTAACTAACTTGTAAGCTAGTCCATCCATTCTAAGATACTCATCTAGACTTAACATACTTACTGGGGAAACAGTTACTGCAAAATAAATAGGCCTATCCCAATTATTATCGTTAATTATTTTTAGAACCATTAGGTCCTGTATTCTAAGCGCAATATCCATGTAAGTTGGTTTTAAGCTCCATTCAATTTTACCACTTTGATTATTCTCATCTCTTGGGGCATTGATAGATACTTCTTTTGTTTCCCATCGTTTAAAATCAAGATTTGTTATTTCATTTTCATTCATTTTAATGAATGGTTTATCTTTATATCTTGATTTTAATTGCTCAATATACCATGGGGTATTTAAAAGACTAAGATTTGCAACAACAACATCAGTACGAATTTTTTCAACCTCTTGTAAATACCATAAAGGAAAAGTATCATTATCTCCATTTGTAAATAATATTGCATTTGGTTCACATGTTTGAAGCATATTATAGGCCATGTCCCATGCGATATAATTTCCTGTTCTATCATGTGTATCGTAGTTTGCTAATAACATTCTAGTAGGCATAAATAGTAGAAATAAAATTAGCATAAAATTTGTAGCTTTTATCTTGATAGATTTTTCTAAAAACTTATCGCAGATGAAATTAATAGATCCGTAAATACCTAAAGAAATCCAAATGGAGAAGGTCATAAAACTAGCTACGTAAGAATAATCTCTTTCTCTAGGTTGAGGAGAGTCTTGATTTAAATAAAATATAATTGCCAAACCTGTCATTAGAAATAAAACTAATAATGAAAAAGCATCATATTTATTTTTTCTAAAATGATAAAAGAAACCGATAAATCCAATTATCAATGCTATAGGTAAACCAAATTGTCTCCAGTCGACCCCGTCTTGATAATCATTTGCACCAACGGATGCAACGAATGGGTCACTACTATCTCCTTTTCCTGCAAATTGCCATAGAAAATATCTAACATACATTTTTTTTATCTGATAATTCCAAAAGAACGTGAGTTGTTTAGGAATATCATGTAACATATATTCGAAATCTTGTTTCGATGAAAACGTCCTATTATCTATTTCAGGCTTACCAACAATTGTCATTTTTGAGGGAATGTTATCAAATTTTCTAGGTAATAATGTCATCTTGCCATACTGATCTCTATTTAAATATGAAATAGCTTCTTCGACTGTTTCAGGATTATTTTCATCTATATTAGGATTTTGACCTGATCTAATAAAAATTGAAAAATACGTAGAGTAGCCAATCATAATTAAAATAATAGAGCTCATTATGGCAGTTGAAAGGATATTTTTTCTTCTAATAAAATAAATATTAAACGCAATTACTACTGAAATGAAAAAAAGTAAACCAAAAATCCCAATATTTTGAGCTATCAGTGGAATACCTTTAATAATTAAGTTTTGAACACCGAAAAAAGTAGCAAGAGACAATATTACAGTTATTAGAAAGTTTTTAGTATTTAGCTTTTTAAATGTGAAGTAAATGACTAAACCAATAAAAGGAATAGTTAAAAGATTTAAGAGATGTAAACCTGTTGCTAAACCAATAAGATATGAAATGAAAATCAAATAAATTAAATGGTAGCTATTTTTATGCTCTTTAGACCATTTCATCGTTAAGTAAACAACGAGGGCAGTTAAAAAACCACTGAAAGCATAAACTTCTGTTTCTACTGCATTAAACCAGTGACTATGAGTGAAAGCAAAAGTCAAAGAAGCAATTGAAGATGCATACATTTTAAATACTTTATTTTTACTTTCTGTATCAACTCTATCTAAAAATTGATTGCAAATTAAGAATAGTAAACTGATTGTAGCTGCACTTATTAATGGAGAAAATATGTTAACTCTATATGCAATATCAGAACTGATTGGAATTAAACTAAAAAATTTTCCAACTAGTAAATATAAAGGGCTTCCAGGAGGATGAGGAATTCCTAAAATATGTGAAGTGGCAATGAACTCTCCAGTATCCCAAAAAGATACAGTTGGTGCCATAGTTGAGAAATAAATAGCAAAAGTTATAATAAATAGTAAAGTGCTAATTAATTTTTCAACAGATAGATTTAAGTTTTTAAAGAATTTCAATTTACTCTTCTAATTTTTCTTCAACTTCTTTCTTATCATCTTTTGTAGCTTCATTTTTTTCTACTTCGAGATAATTCATTTTTGCTTCTGATAAAACTTTATCAATGTATTCTCTTTCTTCATCTGATAAGCTTGCATGCATCTTATTATTTATCATGTCTAACATATCAATTTGAATTGATGCTTGTTGAAGATCAACGGAAGTTTCGCCATTTACCGGATTTTGAAGTTTTCCTAAAGAAACCCAAATACCATAAGCGGTTTGAGAAATTAAAGCATCAAATAATTGCTTTTCAGTTGGTTTTTCTTTCATTTTTTTTCCTTAATTAACTGTTGTTTTTAAAAAAAGATCCAAATATTCATTATCAAATTTTTCTTTAATTAAAATATTTTTATCAAGGCTTAAATTCGCATCAATATTAATAATTTCAAAAGCTTTAGTACGAGCAAGTCTTATTATTGGTCCATCTGTTATTAGGTCTGCAATTTTAAATCTTATAAAACCACTTTGCCTTTCGCCAAAAAATTCTCCTGGTCCTCTAATCTTTAGGTCTTCATCAGCTATTTCAAAACCATTTCTTGAATTAACAAGTATATTCAATCTATCTTTGGTATTTGTTGACTCGCTATCACTGTGTAATAAACAATAGCTTTCTAACGTTCCCCTTCCAACTCTTCCACGAAGTTGATGCATTTGACTTAATCCAAATCTTTCACAATTGTTTATTAAAATCACATTTGCGCTTGGATTATCAATACCAACTTCTACTACGGTTGTTGAAACTAAAATATTAGTCTTACCATTCATAAATTCTTTCATAGCATTATTTTTATCTTCATCATCAAGCTTTCCATGTACTAATCCAATATTTTGATCTGGGAAAATAGTTTCTCTTAAATAATTGTATGATTCTTCAGCAGCCGATAAGTCATGCTTTTCACTTTCCGAAATTACAGGATAAACAATGATAGTTTGACCTCCTTCTTTGATCTGATCTCGGATAAAATTGTAAGCTGTGGATAGATTATCTTTTTCAATAAAGGAGGTGTGAATTTCTGGTCTATTTTTAGGAAGTTCGTCAATTATTGATATATCCATATCTCCATTATATGTAATTGCTAATGTTCGTGGAATTGGAGTTGCAGTCATAGCCATTAAATTTGGATTAACCGATTTTGATAACAATTTTTGCCTTTGTTTTACACCAAATCTATGTTGCTCATCAATAACAATAAATCCAAGATTTTTATATTGGACTTCCTTTTGAAACAAGGCGTGTGTTCCAATTATAATTTTGGTTTTACCCGAACTAATAGACTCTAAAACAGTTTTTCTTTCTTGACTTTTTATACTGCCAGTTAAAAGTGAGCATTGAATTTTTATTTTATCAAAATGTGTTTTAAAATTTTTATATAATTGTTTCGCTAATAAATCGGTAGGAGCCATAATTGCGACCTGATAATTATTGTCTACTACAATTGCAGCGGACAAAATTGAAACAATTGTCTTTCCACAACCCACATCACCCTGAATCATTCTATTCATTGGATTTTGTGATAAGAAATCATCTACAATTTCTCTCATAGTTAATTTTTGGCTACCCGTTAATTCAAAATTTAGATTATCAATTATTTTATTATAAGAGCTTGTTTTAAACTCTATTGGCTCACACTTGTTTTCTTTAATCTGTTGTTTTCTTTTAGCTAAAAGCATTTGTAAGAAAAAATGTTCATCAAATTTCAATCTGTGGATTGATTCTTCTAATGACTGGAAATTTTTTGGGTAATGAATATTTCTTAACGAATAATTTAAGCTTTCAATTTCATAATCTTTTCTTTGACTATCGCTAAAGTGATCTTTTACTTCATTTAAAGATTCTAGAGCTAGATAAATTATTTTTCTAAGGTTACGATTATCAAGACCAGATTTTTTTAGTTCGTCTGTTAAAGGATATACCGGTATAATAAAGCCCGTTGTTAATGATATTTCGTTCGCATTTAATTTATCATATTCTGGATGGACAATTTGTGGATTGCCTTTATACGCTGCAACTTTACCATGTACAGTTAGCAAATCTCCTACTTTTAATGACTGATGAATATAATCAGCTGCGTTAAACCACATCAATCTTACAGATCCTGTATGATCAGCTAGAGTTGATGTAACAAAATTACCTTTTTTCATTCTTTTAAGACTTACAGATTTTACTCTTCCAACCAGGTTTACTTCTTGATTTTCTGTTATATCACCAATTAATGATAACGATGTTCTATCTAAATATTTTCGAGGGAAATAATAAACTAAATCCTTTATAGTGAATATATTTAATGACTCTAATGCGTGCGCTCTTTTTGGTCCGACACCTTTGATAAACTGAATTTCAGTTTCTAACGAATTAGATTGAGAAGAAAGGTTGCTCAAATGACATTACTTCCATTCTTTTCTGTAAGTATATGTGATAAGCTCTGAAGATCCAGCTTCAATTTCTAAAGGGAAATAAATAGTTGATGCATCTTCTTTAATATACATTGATGATGACTCTTTAATGACCCAATCTCCAATTATTTTTTCGATAGCTTTTACTTTAATAGATTTATCAGAAGTATTTAAAATTTGTAAGGATATTGTTGATTCTTCACTTTTATTTTGTCTATCAAAATTTAAAATTCTTCTTTTACCTATTATATCAAATGCTTTTCCGCCATCCAATGTAGCTATACCACCTTTATACATCTGTGATAGATTATTTCTACCGATAAAACTCACATTGCTTTGATCATTGCTTTCGTACAAATAAATGGTACCAGATGGTAATGGCAATTCAAGGTTATTTTGCTTTGTATTTTCAAATGATATTTCTATCTCTAATGGCTCATCACCTTGGTCTCTTTCTGAGTTTTCAAAAATATATTTTTTATCGTAGATAATTTCTCTTTCAAGCATTAGAGGTAATTGAACCGTTTGCATTGCTTCAAGGTTCAAATTTGAACCAAGATTGAAAATATAAAAGTCACCTAAGCTACTTGCGTTATTCATTGCTGACATATCTCTTACCATAGAGGTATTACGCATTGAATTCGAAGTTGATGAAGATGTTAAAGGAACATTTCCTTCAACAACACTCAAATCTATATTGACTAAATTAACGTTTGAGTTATTTGTTACTTCAGCATTAACAGAAATTGTTGCTGTTGTATCTGAATCATCAACTATAAGTGTGTATACTGGCTTCCATAAAAATCCAGAAGTAATGTATGTCAAATCTGCTTCAACTGATTTTTCAATTTCTGAATCTAACTCCCAAACAAGTTCGGGAGAAAATTTGTCTTGGACTGACGAAGATTTTAAAGTAAAAAAACTGGTTTGAGATCTATGTATAACTGTTAGACCTTTATTAGTCTTAACTGAAATTGAATTACCATTAACATCCATCAAAATTCCTTGAATTAGTGAGCCTTCATTAGGTTTAACTTCAATAGGCATTCCAATGTTATTTTTTAAAAAACTATCAGAAGATTTAAAATTTTTGTTCAATGTTTGAGATAAAATAGAAACTCCATCAATATTTAATTTTGGAGAATCAAAAAGAAGATTTTGTGATAAATTAGTAAATGTAGCTACATTTTTCCCAGCTTTAAGATTCCAAAGGATTGGTTCATTTACTATTGCAAAACTATCCTTATAAATAGTTATAGATCTTGATTGTTTGCTTGTTTGTGTAAAGACAATACTGACAGCAAAAAGTAGTAAAATTATTTTTTTCATTTTAATACCTCAATATTAGAAATAATTTTTGTTCTTTCAATAACAAAATCATTTAGTTTGTTTTTTTCACCATCAACTATATTTTTAGGTGCTTTACTCATAAAATCCTTATTTGATAATTTATTTTCAATTGAAGAGATAATTTTATTCAATTCTTCTAATCTCTTATTAAGCTTAGTCAGTTCTTCTGATTTATCTACTAATTCACCTAACGGAATATATAGCTCTACTGTTCTGCAAACACTAACAGCAGCGTCTTCTGGTTTTTCCTGCTTAACATCAAGATGAAAATTTTCAGTATTTGATAAAGATTTAATGATATCGATTATTGGGTTTAATTCTGCTTTGGTTGATTCAATTTTTGCTGAAGCAATAACATTAATTTTTTTTGAAGGAGGTACATTTAATTCTGAACGAATAGTTCTAATTGACGTTACTATTTCTTTTAAGTCAGATACTTCATCTCTATTGTATTCAAAACTATTTTCTACTTGGTTTGGCCATGGAGAAATTATTATATCTTTCTCATCCTCACTTTTTAAATGATTCCAAATCTCTTCCGAAATAAAAGGTGCAATAGGATGAAGTAACAATAAAACTTTTTTAATAACATGCTTTGAAATATTAAAAGCATTACTTCGAGTTTGAAGTTCATCATCTCTAAATCGTTTTTTTACTATCTCCACATACCAATTACAAAATTCATTCCATGTGAAATCATATATTTTTTTTATTGCCTCATTAAATTGATATTTTTCGAAAGATTTGTTTACATCAATAATGGTATTTTCTAATGAGCTTAAAATCCATTTATCAAAATTATCTAGTTTATCTAAATCAATCTCATCTGAAAAATCTTCATCATGATTTAGCATTATAAATCTACTTGCATTCCAAATCTTTGTCATAAAATTTCTTCCAACTTCAATTCCTGACTCTGAAAAGTATACATCAGATCCCTGTGGAGACATTAACATAATAGAAAATCTAGTGGCATCTGTTCCGTATTTTTCAAAAAGTGTAATTGGGTCTGGAGAATTTCCTAATGACTTACTTAGTTTTCTGCCTTTGTCATCTCTAAGTATGCTGGTGAAATAAACATCTCTAAATGGTAAATCTCCCATAAATTCATAACCAGACATAATCATTCTTGCTACCCAGAAAAAAATTATATCTGGACCAGTTACAAGTGCATTTGTTGGAAAATATTTTGTGGTCTTTATATTCGGCCATCCATGAACCGCAAAAGGCCAAAGCCAAGAACTAAACCAAGTATCTAAAACATCATTATCCTGCTCCCAATTATCTATATCTTTCGGAGGTTGAATAGAAACGTGCCAGTTATCAGAGTTAGATCTATCAGAATCTTTTTTATACCAAACTGGGATTTGGTGTCCCCAATATAGTTGTCTACTTATACACCAATCTTGAATATTGTCCATCCAATGATTATAAGTTTTTACCCAATGATTTGGATAAAAATTAATTTCGTTATTTTGAACTGCACTGATTGCTGGCTTAGCTAAATCTTCCATCTTTAAAAACCACTGTTCAGATAAATAGTATTCAATTGGTACATTACCCCTTTCGGAATATCCAACCTTATGGAGGTAATTCTCTTCCTTTACAAGATGATTAATTTCTTTTAAATCAGAAACTATTTGTTTTCTAGCCACCTCTCTTGACATACCCCTATACTTTTCTGGAGCTTTTTCACTAATAGAACTATCTGCATTCATAATATTAATCATTTCAAGATTATGTTTAATTCCCACTTCATAATCATTTAAATCATGTGCAGGTGTAATTTTTACACATCCTGTTCCGAATTCTGGATCAACCATATCATCAGCAATAATAGGAATGCTCCTTCCAACTAGTGGTAATAATGCTGTCTTACCAATCAATTCTTTATATCTTGAATCATTAGGATTTACTGCTATTGCTGTATCACCTAACATGGTTTCGGGTCTGGTTGTTGCAATCTCTATAAATTTATCAGAATCATTGACAGCATATTTTATGTACCATAGATTTCCGTTTACTTCTTTAAACATAACTTCTTCATCACTTAAAGCCGTCTGCGATTTTGGACACCAGTTTACGAGCTTGCTTCCCTTATAAATCAATCCCTTGTTATATAGTTTAACAAAAGATTCTAAAACAGCTTTAGAATAGTCCTCATCCATGGTAAAGCTAGTTTTATCCCAATCACATGAACATCCTAATTTTTGTAGTTGGTTTATGATGGTTCCACCATATTCTTCTTTCCATTCCCAAGCATGCTTTAAAAATTCTTCTCTACTTAAGTCTTTTTTATTAATTCCTTGCTCTTCAAGCATCTTGGTTACTTTTGATTCAGTAGCAATTGAAGCATGATCTGTTCCAGGAATCCAGCATGCATTTTTTCCTTCCATTCTAGCTTTTCTTATTAAAATATCTTGAATGGTATTGTTCAATACGTGCCCCATATGAAGCTTTCCTGTAACGTTAGGTGGTGGAATTACAATAGTATAATGATTATCAGACTCTTTACTTGAAAAGTATTTTTTTTCAAGCCAATGGCTATACCATTTGTTTTCAATATCTAAAGGGCTATGTTTTTTTTCTAATAACTTCATTTTAAATAATTCTTTAATGTAT
>CETI01217503.1_pt1 | contig 14676 bp, 8 predicted proteins | sample 361441 | NCBI WGS metagenome assembly CETI01 (sample SAMEA2622478, study PRJEB7988) | marine metagenome | biome: marine biome (ENVO:00000447); feature: deep chlorophyll maximum layer (ENVO:xxxxxxxx); material: "saline water (ENVO:00002010), including plankton (ENVO:xxxxxxxx)" | depth 90 m | reverse complement strand
AAGCTTATCAAGACAAATAAAAATGGTATACCAGATTTAGTTGCTCTACACCCAGACAAAGAAGTATTGTTTGTAGAGGTGAAAACTAAAAAAGGTAAGGTTTCAAAGCTCCAAGCGTATAGGTTAAAAGAATTAGAAGAGCATGGATTTCAGACAGAAGTACACAGAGGTTAGTTCAAGTTATAATGAAGGTGTGTTATACACTTTTGATAGCGACTTTGTATTAGAGCTGATGCGTCATGACCTTATGACTTCTGTCCCTATTGTTATGCAAATAGAAAAGTATGTAGACAATAATTATAACTACCCTTTAGATGATGTTTTAGAATTAGCAGGTGTAATAAAACACGAAACCCCTTTTTACTTTGTAGTAACATTATCTCACTATGACGAGATGATTTTTCAAAGCTTACACCCTATAGATTCTGACGAGTATTTAGATTATTACAACAAGAATCAGCTCCTAGTCAAAACTTAGTTAAAAAATATTTATTATTTGTTCTTTTATTTATAAAAAAATATTTATAATTTAGAGTTCATGAAACTTAGAGTGCCTCAAGTCGAGCAAAAAAGAATACAACATATTAATTTTGTAATGGCTGATCTTCACTCTTCACTAAACAATATTTACGAGTTGCTTATGGATAAAGAATATACACCTCTGCGGACGGAAGTAAATTTATTATCTAAAAAACTTAAAAGCGTAAGCGATTCTGTTACTGATGAAGTTTAATACAGACATAGAGTTTATAGCTGCTATAATGATAACTGTTTTAGTTTGTTATATTCTGTATTTATTTATCTTCTAACTTTTCTTCTTCTTCTTCGCTGTGTCAACAATGACCTTTTAGGTTTCTTGGGATGTATTCTTTTAGGTAAGACTCCAGAAGTCGTTTCTTTTTCCCACTGCTCTGCTATTTCAGGTAGGTTCTTATACATGTAGGCTCTTTGAGCTTGGCTTCTAAATGGCATAATTATTTTCTTCTTTTTCTTTCTTCAGCTTTTCTTTTTTTATCTCTTGCATAAAAACTCTTAGGCCCATATTCTTGCTCCCACCTTCTTCGATTAGTTCGTTTTAACCTGGCTTGATCCTTAGCGTTTAAATATTTGGGTGCTTTAGAAACTTTTCTTTTAATCGTTCGCATGTTGTATCTCGCAATACTCCCAGCTTCAGCTGGCAATGCACCTATAGTATACAAAAATAATAGTAATGTACTGTATTGAGCAGCTTTCTTTTCGTCTGTTGACAACTGGTGCGTTTTACTTCCTCCAAAAGCATTTTCTTTTTTATACTCTCCTGTCGCCATTACATTAGCAAAATCATATAATTCAAATATCTTATCTAGAGATATACTAATCAATCCTAAATCCTCAATTAGTTTTTTATTACTTTCAAAAAACTGAAAGGGATCTTCATCATCGTCTATCATTTTTATACCCCCATTTATCGCCCTGATTAATAAATCATCTGCAGGAGGAGCTGGATTAGATACATCTAAAATTACATTTTGTAATCTTCCTTTGAGCCTGTTTTCTAAATCTTTTGCAGCTTGCTCTTCATCATCTTCTCCCATAAGATAGTTTGAAGCCGCAGCGGTAGCTTGGGTAAGCATTAAGCCTAAATAATTAAATATACCGGTCTCAACCACAAGACCACCTAGCGATCTTAAGGCTTTAGCCTTGTCTTCTTTTGCAGCAGTTTTACTAACTAAAGTTCTACCATCAGAATACATTCTTGCTTTTTGATTTAACAAAAAGTTAGAAAAGGGTAATAAAACTTGTCTTGTTATGGTAACCCAAGGATTATTAGAACTAAATAATTTTCCTTGTAAGTCACGATCCGATATGTTTTGTTGTCGGTCAACTTGTTGTTGAGCATAGTCTCCAGCTTTTTTATTTACTTTATGATTTTCCCAATCAAATCCTGGAGCAGTAATATCTATGCCTTGTTTCTTCATGTCTTTTGCATAATAAGCCATCCATGATGCATTAGCAGCTATTTTATCTGGCGTTACTAAGAACTTGTCAATCCACCAATTTTGTACATTTTGAAATCCGCGTCTAAGTTTTTCGGGCTTACTGTTAGCGGCTTCATCTACTTTTCTACTTAAACTTTCCAGGTTAGCTGACGCTGAGATTCCTCTATTAGCTATATCGTAACCACTATTTTTCAACCAAGTTATAACTGTAGGATTAGTAAACAATCTAATCCCATCAATGGTATTTACTCCTCCCGCATTTACCATTGTGTTAAACAGGGGGGTAAGCTGTTTAATAAATTGGCCCATACTCCCTAAAGTTCTCGAAACCCCTAAAGATGTTAGTGTGTTAAAATATTTTAAAATTGTTTTAGTTGCTTGCGGAGTATATTCTAAGCCTCTCTTCTTGGCAATATATTCTTTCATTCGATTGTAAACTATATCTCTATCAGCTTTTTTTGGTATAAGTTTATCAAAATCACCAGACTCAGTAAATCCTTTTACTTGCTGTATAGCTGCAGCAGTATTGACATCAGTCAAAGCTTTTCTTAAGCTATTTATGTTTGCGGTATCAAAACTAAGATTAACATATCTTCTTTCGTCCAAAGATTTAGGGCGTTTGGATTTTTTCAGCACCCCTGTTTCTTTATTGTAGATTCTTCTTCCTGATGTATCAAACATAGGCTCATCTATTTTTTGTTGAGAGGTATCTGGCTCTAGCAAACTAAATACATCGGGGGTATAATTAATATCTTGATCTAGTTTTTTATTATATATATTTAAATTAGTGTTGCTTAAATCTTTATAGTGCTTTTTCCATTCTTCTGTCATCCACTCAACAGCTTCGATATTTTTTTTATCTACTTTCGATTCAACATCGGTAACATTATTAGAATCTTTAAGTATTTTATCAAAGACTTCTTGATAAAAATCTGCCTTCTCATTATCTGTCTTATTATTAGTAGCCTTTAATTTTTCTATAGACTCTAAAATTAAAGCTTTCTTTCTTTCAAACTCTTGTTGTTGCTCCGCTTCTGTCCCTACTAATGTTCTCCTCATAAAAGCAAACATTCCGCGTTCAATCATATTTAGGGAGGTATTGAACGCTTCTCCGTTTGGCTTAGATTTATCAAATTTCTTAACATAATTTTCTTCAATTTGTCGGGTTTGTGTTTCTGCTTTAGCGGCGCCATTTACCACATCTTGAAAGCCTGAAAGAGATAAAATTTTGGCAGCTCGTGACTGTCCCTTAAAAATCATTTCTAGCATTAAGGGAACTGAAGCAATATTTGACGACCAGAAATTTCCAGCAGCATTTAAAGAAATGCCCTTAAGGCCATCTTTTATTGCTTTGACTAAATTAGTTCGCCCTACATAATTACTTACTACGGCTTCCATTCCTCCAGTAGAGGCGTTAGTAGCAAAATTAATTAAAGAGTCTAACGCTTGTAAAGCTTCTTGATCTGTTAGAACATTTAAATCCATGTTCATAAAGGCCCTTACTATTCGTTTTTGATCTGCAGTTATTTCAATTTTTTCTCCAGTATCCAGGTCTCTTTTAAAAGGATCTGTTTTGGTTTTTAATTGTTCATCTACAACAGAAGTATAAACGCTGAAAGCATTTTTTAAAGCATCAAATATTACTTTGCTTTTCTTTTCCGCTTTAGTTTTTTTCGCCTCTTCAGTTGTCTCTTCATTATAAATTATATCACGAACCTCGCTTAATGATAAATCTGCAGGAGGAACTCCTGTTAAAGCCTCAAAAGCATCTGCTTCTAACTGAGCTTGTCTCTTATCTTGCGCCTCAATTTCTTTGGCAGAATATTCTTCCGTCGATTTAATATCAACAGCTGGCGCTACTTTTACCCCTGTCTTTGTTCTTCTAGTAGACCTAAGTCCTTGGAGCAACTCCTCCGCTTTTTGTTGATACTGCGCCAAATCATCTACTGTCAATGGATCAATTCTTAAAAACTCTTTCGCTGCCGTCGAGACATTAGCATCTAGATTTTTATTACTAGCGGCTTTTTTTATTTGTTTTTTAGTTTTGTTTGCTACACTCAAAGCTTCTACATTGTTTGCTTTGTCAAAGGTTTTAGTAATCTTTTGAATAGTTTTCTCTACGGTAACGGGATTTTTATAGTTAAGCTTTTCTACTTCTTTAATTAAAGATTTAGCTCTTCGAGCTGCTACTTTACCTTTAGTTTTAATTTTATTTATAATATCAACGAAGGCTTTTCTTCTGGTTTCTAATGGCGTTTTAGGGTCTCGAATAGATTTAAAAAGTGTTTTGTTTTCATTAACAGTTAAAGGCTTACCTTCTTCAATAACAACCTCTTCCTCAGATTCAGTTTCCGTTTCTGTTGTTTCAACTTCTATAACATCACCCTCACCGTAATCCCAATTTGCTGAGCCATCTTTTGTTGCTAAAAACTCTGCATCTTTTTTAGTTTTAGAATAAACTATTCTACCGGTTTTTTTGTTTCTGACAACCCATTTTCCCGCGCCATCTTCTTCTATTTCTAAACCTTGCGCTCGGTCTCTATTATCAAGAACTTCAAAATCTTTACGAGCTTCAACAGGGTCCGTGGGCAATGTGTAAGTTTCTTCTATAGTTTCGACCTCTTGTTCTGTTTTTGGTTTACCTTTTCTATAAGTACCAAAATCATTTTTAATTTTTCCTGCCTTTTTTCCTTCTATAAATTCTTTTAGTGCCGCTATTTCGCTATTATCAAAACCATAGCGTGGGGTAATTCTATCTAATATTTCTTGAGTAGTTTGCCCTTTTTCTATTCCATCATTTACCGTTTTTTCAACAAACCTATCTCCTACCTCAGCCTCAACTCCAGTTTTGTTTGTAAGTGTTTCTCTGTCCCTAAAAGCTATCGTTTGATCTGAAAACTCTGCAAATTCATTATCTACTTCAATTTCTCCCCTAGCAGTCTGATCTGTGTCTGCTTGTTTTGGGGGAACAACTTTATCTTTTATTTTATTTTGCTCGTTGTCTCTTTCTTTAGCTTGGTTTATTTGCTCATCTACGTCAGCAATTTTTTGGTCAATTTCTTCAGCTAAAGGACCCTCTAAATCTTTTTTCTGATCAATCAAGCGTTGACGCTGGTTCAACAAATCAGAAACTTCTAACATGTTGTCAGAATTAACTATTGTCCCTTTAGTTCTATTCTCTGCAGTCTGCATCGCATAGATTTCATCATACACTTCTTTCCCTTCTTGCTCAGTTATGTTATTATTGTCTACTAATTTTTTAATAGTCCCCTCTAAATCATTTACATTTCTAGCCACATAACGAAGAGCGTCTGATCTTTTGTTTTTAGTTAATAAATTTTTTGATCCTAAAGCGGTTGTAGCTCCGAGAGTTAAAATTATTGTTTCTATTATCTCACTGTCTTTAACTTTACTTGACCTAACTTCTGTATCCACTACCTCATTAACCAAAGCGTTGATTCCTTTTTCCGAAAACAACACAGGTAATTCCTCTATTACAACTTCTTTAAAATTTTCTTTAGCTAAATCTTTGGCTTTTTGTTTTAATTGATCATTAGTAAATTTAGCTCCATCTTTTTTTACTGCATTAATTATAGCCGTTCTAAACCCTTGAAGACTAAATAATATTTTTTTGTTATCCCCCGCCAAAGCCGAGAATACACCATCTAAAGTAGCAATAGCGTTTCCAGCAATAGCTGCTTTATCTAAAGCTTCCTTTTCAGTTAGCCCTGCATTTATTAAATCTTGCTTCATATCCTCTACAGCTTGAGCAGCGGTGCTTGAATAGGAAGCTAATCCCATTCCAACGCTGGGAGAAACCCCAGCCGCTTTTGCAAATCTTTGACCCCCTTTTATTAAAGCAAAAAGATTAGCAAGAGTTTGCACTCCTCCTTGAAGTAAACTTCCTCCACTGAAATTGGTTTCAGAAAACTTAACATTTTTTGCGCGTTCTTTTATTAGCGCAAGCTTATCGTCTGAAATTATACCTATCATACTTACATTAGTAATAGGATCAATAACATCGCCTTCCTCTGTTACTATATACTCGTTGCCCCCCACCGTTACAGGCTTTCCTTCTGTGACACCCGATCTTTTTACGGGCCCTATTTCAATATCTAAAGCCTGACTGCTATCTAACAACATCTCGGTAATACCAGCTAAAACTCCTTTTTTATCTCCTCCAGCAGCTGCAATACCCTGATCTAGCAAAGATGTTACTACGGCCGCTGTATTAAGAGCAAAATCTGCTATTGTTGTGGGTATAGTTTTTGCGGTTTCTCCGAGTTCAGTTAACACTCTTACTGCCCCGCCTTTTTGTCCAGCGTTATATATTTTTTTTCTTCTTTCTAAATCCAAATCATAAGTAAACTCCTTAAACTTAGGAAACAGCTCTCCCATTTTGCCTAATATTTTAGTTTGATCTATTAGAGAGGTTTCTAATTTACCCTTTATATTTAAAAGCTTCAGCTTATCTTTAGGGTCTGTTACTAATTGAAGACGTGAATCAATGGTGGCTATATCCTGTCTGAGATTATTCATTATCTCCATTTTATAAGAAAGAACGCGCTCAGAGTCTTTTTTTTCTTGTTCAAACTGAGCTCCCTCTTCGGTAGGCAAAGCTTCTTTTAAAAACTTATACGAGGCAGATTCTTCTCTTAAAGATTGAGCGGCCCATTTAGCGTAATCTTCAGCATCGATTGCAAGTTTTTCTAGTATTTTTTCATCTATAGAAGGCGGTGTAACTTCAACATCAACTTCTTCAGTACGCATAAGAGGTTTTAAAAGATTAGACTCTAAGTCAGTAACTATATCTTGAGACGCGTTGGTGGTAATATAACTATTATATATTAAATTTATATCTCCTTCTTCATTACCCGTAGTATCTTTGTTTCCAAATTTTCTCTCTCTTAATTCAGCATCTACATTTACGCCTTGAGTTTCTAAAAACTCTCTTTGTTTTTTAATTTCATCAGCGGAAATAGTTTGGGGATCTTCTTCTAAAACTTCGGGAATAACAAATGATTCTTCTGTAGTCTCAGAAACAACCTCTTGAGTTTCGACAGGCGGCTCATTAGTTGGTGTCTGGTTTTGCCCAAACACTAAATCTTTTTCTAAAACCTCTAAATCCCCAGGGCTAAACTCTTCTTCTGGAGTAACACTCTGTTCTTCAGCTATAACCTCCCCTTCAGGAGAGACAGCCTGATTGATAGATTTTTTTTTTAATAATCCTTGCGCTACAAATTCATCAAATCTGTCTCCATATTCTTGACGTAACTCAGATTCAGTTAATTCTAAACCATTCGGAGTAATGTATATTTCTTCCATTGGCGTTATTTTTTATTGTGTTTTGAAACGTCAAATGGAAGTCCTTTGGCAATAGAATTAAATAAGTCTTTTATCGCATTAGTAAATTTTTGTTTTGTTGTTCCATCAAAAGTATATTTATTGTCTAGTAAAAGCGTTCCTTCAAATATACCAGGAGCTTTTATTTCCAGCCCTTTGTTGGTGGGGGTAGACTGTATATTTAAATCCGGAAAATCCTCTTTTAAAATAGAAAACGCCGCTTCGGCACCTTTACTCATTTCTTTAGATCTCTCCAAAGGCGCATTACGGTACGTCAGGTAAGTGCCTACATCTAGTTTTTCTATAATGTCTTTTAACTTTTTGTTTCCCGCAGGAGTATCTCCTAATACCGTAGCGGTTTCAAAATCTATCGTCGATGTAATTTTTTGCTTTGTTTTACCAGCCGCAGATTGACCTTTGTAATTAGGGTTGTCTATAAATTGTGGCTCTACAGGCAACCCTTTGTCATCTAATTTTGTAGGGTCGTACTTAGGATTTTTAATTTTTCGAGTTGTAAAACCTCCTTCTTGTTTGTTAAAATCTTGTAACAATTCCTCATAAGAGCCTTTAACATTTGGAAAGAAAAGCTCCACCATAACTTCCCCTGCTTTGTTAGGATCAGAAATATCATACGGAGTAGTTGACTTTAAGCCGTCTTGATCTATTCGAGTTACAGTTAAAGTGTTCCCATCCTCAGACCTTACAGCGTCTTCTATTTCTGCTAATCCAGGAGATTTACCATATATAGCATTTGCCCCTACAATCATTGCATCAATAGAGGCTTGAGCTGTGGTAGGGTCACCTGATATTGCATTATCAATACTTTTTAAATACCCTATTTCTTTAGTCCTTAATGCCCTAGCGCTTTTATCAGCAGCTGTGTCCCTTGGTGGTTTTTGAGGAGGAAATTCAGTTCGCGCAGTCTCCTTAATATCAAGCTTGGTTCTTATTTGTTTAAGCACACCCATTTCAGCTTCTTTTTTCTGCTCATCGGTTATCTGCGGTTGCTGTTGGCCGTTAACGGTTTCAAATAATATAGCGTCCTCAACCTTTCCAGTATACTCTTTACCTGTTAAAATGTTAGTATACCCTTCACCCTTTGTGTCTTTTGCTATTGGCTCTTTGCCTAGCGTGTCGTATAGCATACTAGCATAATCCATATCCGAAGCAAAGGTTGCCTTAATTTGAGTCATAATAGCTTTACCTTCTTCAGTGATACCCTCTTCTACTAAATTTCCTTTTTCATCTACCGCAAACATTCTTGCAAAAGCATCTTCTTTAGTTTTAATATCTCCAGTCATAATGACATCCACATAAGCTCCCGCTTGGTCAGCTAAATTTGTAGCAACATCATTTGACTGATACCTGTTAACATCTCTAGATATAATATCACCGGCTGCTCCTACATCCATCAATGAATATGCTTTGCCATCTATGGTTGCTACTTGTCCTGGTGTAGTTTTATCACTTCCTACCTTAGCTAAGAAAGCCTCGCCTGTGGTAGGATCCATATAATATCTAGTAGTGTCGGGATTGCTAAAGGTTTCCACTTGCTTTAAAAATAAAGCTCCTAATCCGCTACCTTGTATTTTCCCATTTTCATCAGGCTTCAAAGAGTCCATGTGTCTTTGAAAGTTCTCTTGGTATTTTTTAGAAAGATTAAAAAGTTTTTTTGTGGAAGAGCCCGCAGTGTTAGTTCTGGCGGTATATTCTTTTAAGGTTATACCTCCTGATTTTAAAAGTTTTTGATTAGCCAAAGCAACAGCTGAGGCTTGTTCGGCATAGTTGGCAATAATTTGATTCTGTCCAGCGTCTTGACCTTGAGGTTTGTCTGCTAAAGTTTCTAGATTAGTGAGGACTTCATTGTCTATTTTTTCTTTCTTATCCGCACGCTCTTTAGCGATCCGATTCATATCATCAGTAATCCCTTGAGTAATACCTCTCCAGTCTATCTGATCTTCACCTTCTCTCGATTTATACTTGTAGTACGTTGCCATTATTTATTTTTTAATTACCTCCTTTAAATAAACCTGTGACTCCTTGAAATATGTTTTGGAATACCCCTCCTCCTTTAGATAAAGCGTCACCAGAACCATCAATTCCACCACCTCTTAGCATATCTTGTAAAGCGCCCTGGTTAACTTTGACCCCGCTGTTAGGAAGTATTTTGCCCGCATCAACTTGCCGAGCGGTTCTAGCTGCTTGTCTAGCTCCTTTTGAACCATATAGCTCGGAAGAAGCTGAAAGACCTGTGGCAGCTGCTCCTAGCCCTTGTATCCCCGCGCTGATGTTTGCTGCTTGATTTTTAGCAGCTTCCGCCGCCGCCTCTTGAGCTCCTTCGACTTCAGCTAAATCTAAACGGGCTCTAGACGTAGCTAATCTTGACTCTTCCTGCGCTACTGTTTGCTCTAATTTTTCTAAACTATCTATTTGTCGGTCAGTAATGTTTTGTTCTCCTTGCTGAGTTCCTAACATTACTCTTCCCGCTACTGCTGCTGCACCTCTATCTGATTCTTGACCAGCTTGAAGTATCTGTTGGCCTTGTCGGGCCAATGAATCTCGTTCCCTATCAAATGATTTAAGATTAATATCTAATCCCTTGTAAAAGTTTTTTTCTAATTCACTACGAGCAGCCGCCATAGCTTTATCGGCTTCTTGTTCTGCTTGTCGCTGAAGCTTTCCTTGTTTTGCTGCTTGAGCAAAATTCATTGCTGCTCCACCTACAGCTAATGTGGTTCCTATGATTGCTGTTGCTGCTGCCATATTATAATAATTTTATCATTTCTTGTGAGTAATTATCTGCTGCGGTGTATCCCAAGTTCTCATACGTTTTTATTAAACTTTTATTTTTTAAAAGAGCATAGCTGAATTTTTTGCCGCTATCCTTGCAGATGTTTGTTAATGTTTTAATGAGTAATGTCAAAGCCTCTTTTCGGTGTGGTTTTTTCTTATACTCTTTATTAGATATAATCCAGTCTACCCAAGCTACTTTTGAATTAGTCATATATATAAATCCTGCACATACAGGTATGTTTTTATCTAAAACCATTACGCCACCTTTACCGTTATCGGGTAAAAATGCAGGAACTGGAGCCGTCCATTTCCAATCTCGCCACCAGCCTACAAGAACTTCTTCATAGTCAGTGTCGTTCAATGGTCTTATGTTAAATTCCATTTGTTAACAAAGATACTAATTTTTAAGGATTGCTTTTCATCACCTGAGACTCTACAGCAAAGAGCTCTGTTGGCACTGTTGCTGTATTCTGTAAAACGAATTTCATATAGTGTCCAAGTATACCATGCGACTCAGCTTCTTGATTTTTTATGTAAAGGATAAAAGAGTCTTGAAGGGTAGGAGCAGCGCCTCCAACTACTGTAGCGTCAGTAGTAATTCTATTGATGCTATTAACTAAATCTATTTCTATATCGGTAACCGTGCCAATAAGTGTAGGGCCTGTATAAGGTGGGTTGGCAGAATATAGATTATCTCCAATACTTATAATATTTCCTATGTTTATGGAGGTTGCAAAATTTATAATAGGATTGTTGGTAGTTCCAGTTACTGAAAGACTTTGTGCAATACCATTCATAGATCTCAAAGCATATTCTGTTAAAGCGGCAGGGTCTCCTCCTGCAGTTCTAATATACGCAAACCAATCTCCTTCTTTTTGGACAAACCAGCTGTAGTCAATAAGACCCGTGTTAGGAAGGTCAGTTTCTAATGAAGCCGACCATGCAGTGTCGGACTCTAAGTTTAATGTTTTAAATATTTTATTAGTTAAAGGATCTTCATTAAAAACGCTCGTTATCTCTGATATACCCTGGATGCCATAATAATTATTTCTAACTGTATTGGTGTTGTGTTGGTAAATATTTCCCCCTGAAAATGAATATAAATAATTATTCATACCCACCATATACTCTGGATAATAAGAATAAAAAGAAGGCCATCCGTTAGATGTTTCGCTATAAGTTAAAGTATAGTCTGGCATAATAAAAAATTTAGATATACAAATTTACTAAAAATAACTAACCACTTTATCTCCCCATCCATGCGATTGGCTGTAAGGCCATATCAAATATCTCAAAGGCTTAACCCCTATCACACTTCTAGATATATTCATATAAACCATATTAGACGATTTAAGGGCGTTTATTTCGTCTTTTGTTATTGTATCGTGGTGAACTACTATCCCGTTATTATCTTCCATTACAAGCGCTGCAAATGCAGTATCTTCATATAAGAAGTCATACTTGTTTAATTTTATATGATATTCTTTTGACTCATGGTAGATAGAGTCTCCTTCCATTCCAGGGGGAGGCAGGTTTTGTTTACACCTATGTGTTATAGTCTGATCAGCAAATTTTACCCCAGCATACAACTCATACTCTTCTAATGTTCTCACCTCGCCAAGGCCATATTCTTTAAAAGTGTTTTTATTGCACGGTGAACAAACTTCTCCATTGACACCTAAAAGTTGACGAGTCCGTGCTTTTGAAGCGGCGTCTCTATCAAACCATCTACTATGATCGTCCCAATGCTTTGACCTTCCCTCTCTAGTGTATTCATGCCATACCACAGGTTTGTGGGGTGCAAATAAATCATAGCCATGAGTAAAAGCTCTTACTGAGATAGATATTTCTTCTCCATAAAAATACATAAGAGGATCATGAGGAACCTCCTTACAAAACTGTCCTAATGTAAATGCAAAATGCCCTGAGTAAAATCTTGAAGGAACCGGAGCCGTAGTTTTTCCCATTGCATAAGGATGAAATAAAGCTACACCATCATTCCAAACATTAATTTGCATACCATAAGCTGTGGTGTCTCTAGGCTTAGTGGTATTTAATTCATAAGCTGGACAATAAGAGGTCAGTAATGGCTTTTTAAAACCCTGCTTTTGTAGCTTTGTTAATGTGTTTATACATTCCGTGTCCCACCCAGCTTCAAAACGATGATGAGAGTCTAAATGAAGAGTATAATCTTCACCATTATAATGTCTTTGGATTTCACTTCTCGCCCAACAAGTTCCTTGAGATTCTTGATAAGGAATTTGTATGACGGTAAATCGTCCGTCATCAGCAAACTGATCTAAGCGGTCCCACTCATCTTCCTCTGCATATTGATGAGCAATGCATATTTTTAAATTCTCAGGTTTATGAGCCGTTTCAATTAGATCCTTTATAGTGGGAATAAGTTCGGGGTCGCGATAGCTAGCTATCTGCACAAATATAGATTTCATTAAATTTAATTTTATATACTAAGATACTAAATTAAATTTTAGAACATAGGATTGAAACTCCCTTGCGTACACAAACTGTTGTTACAACCTTGAGAAGTAATTATTTGAATCAAGTCAGCGTTCTTAGCCCCTAAATCTGTGCCTTGTACTGTTCCACACAACACTTGACCAGCGGTAGATCTAAAGTAAATTACTGTTCCGTTTGATAAAGCAGAAGGGGACTCAACTCTATAGTATAGTAAATTACCACATGATAACACAAAATAAACATTGGTAGGCGCATCTTCCGTTATTGTCCCTTCTAGTCTTACTGTAACACTTGAATTTTGGGTTATGCTTGTAGGATTGTAAATAACGTCGGCGCCTGTTATACTAAAGCCTGGATTTACTGATATAGCAGTGTTAAAAGGTGAATTTCCGCCAGATGGTATAGACAAAGGCGAAGCTCCAGTAGTTGAGGAATTTATTCCCGACCCTGTTACTGTGTAACCCACGCCTTCAGTGCTTCCTTTAATTTTATTATCAAATGATGTTATAGTAGCTGTTACATTTTGCGGTGTACTGCTGCATACAGTAGCGTTTCCAAGTGTAACACCATCCCAATATCTAGATATTTTACTAGTCGAAGTAGTAACAGTATAAGTTCCATCAAGCGCAGGTGCCGAGTTTACACATCCATTCGATGAATATAATTTAGTAGCTGCGGAAAAATCACTATTATCAGCAAAAGTAACCCCAAATGTACCAGCGGTACACACAGTAAAGCTATTCACATAATCTACTTGATGAAGAAAACAATTGGCAGGAGGGTTACATTCATTACAATTATCTGTTAGATCAGTTATATCATTGATTGCTGTCTCGATTCCTGAAGTTCCTTTAATTTCATAACAAGTAGTTCCACCGTCTACTTTAACTGCCTGACCCTCTTCGGGAAGTGTCCCATCGGTTTTCACAATTATTTCTGCGCCTCCATCACATGGTACGGCCCTAAAATAATCAAAACCTGTGGGCTCAAAAGGAATGTCAGTAATACAAGTTCCAATTTGTGTTGCACCCCCTGAAAAATTCGCAGTTTCTAATCGTGCACACACTTCTCCTGAAGGGTCTGAGCTATAATCTCTAAAAACACTCTGACCGTCTGAACACCTATTAAATGTACCACTGCCAATAACTCTATAGGTTGCACATGCAGATACATCAGGGCAATCATTTATTATAGTGTTAGTGGTAGGAGTAGTAGACTGGCTAACTAACTTATAACACCCAGCAATTTGTACACCCCCGCTTGTTTGTATTTCTACATTATCATTCACTTTAAAACCTGATTTCATTAGAACATGATACTCAGCAAGAGTTGTATTCTCTCTAGCTAAGAAAGAAGTGTTTGGTGGTACAGCAGCAATACAAGGCGTAGCTCCAGTGGTACAACCTGTGTAAACAGCTCCTCCTGCTAAATATTGTATATCAAAAGTAGTAGCTGATCCTACCCTTTGACTTGTTATTTCATAACACGTATTAGATATTTTAACTGACTGACCCACTACAAAACTAGTTCCATCGGGAGCTTGAATTATTTTAGTAATGTTAGGGTTATTACACTCTTGAGCGTTCCAATATGTATAAAGGGTTGGAACTGTAGGACAAGCACTAGCAGCAGTTAAAGAAATGCCTGTTTCAATTAATGGTATCCCAGGTACGGGAGTAGTTACAGGCTGAGCATTGTTGTATAGATAATAAGCGTTATTATAAATATTAACTACATATAATCTCTGTCCTGAAGTAGGCGTTAATGAACTGTAAATTTTAGTAGGGACGCCCGTATTAGCAGAAATAGGACACAAATCTAATTCATAATACTCAGCAGGCGGCGGTGGTACAACAGCACATTTACCTGTAATAACATTAGTCGTGCTATTTACTGCCTTTTCATTTATAAGCCAACAATTAGAAGAAATATCCGTAGTCACCTCTTCTCCCACGGTGAAATTGTTATCTAGAACAACGTGATCAATTACTGAGGTTACCTTATCTGTTACTTTAAAAGCATTGTTTGGAGTTGGAGTAGGATCCGGTGATGGTTTAGCGCAAGAAGGACAAGGTTCTGCGGG
>CETI01018151.1_pt1 | contig 14699 bp, 6 predicted proteins | sample 361441 | NCBI WGS metagenome assembly CETI01 (sample SAMEA2622478, study PRJEB7988) | marine metagenome | biome: marine biome (ENVO:00000447); feature: deep chlorophyll maximum layer (ENVO:xxxxxxxx); material: "saline water (ENVO:00002010), including plankton (ENVO:xxxxxxxx)" | depth 90 m | reverse complement strand
CCTTGAGCACCTACTGAACCTTGAGAACCTACTGAACCTTGAGCACCAACATCTCCTTTATCACCTTGGAATCCTCTCGAACCTTGAGCACCTGGATTACCAGTTTGACCTTGAAAACCTTGAGCACCTACTGAACCTTGAGCACCTGGATTACCAGTTTGACCTTGAAAACCTTGAGAACCTTGAGCACCTTGAGCACCTACTGAACCTTGAGCACCTACAAGATTAGTATCTTGAATAGCATCTGTTAGACCAGAAATTTGATCTGCCTGAACAGTAGCCCATTGAGGTTCATCATCATCATTATTATACGTGAGGAATTTATCAGCTGTATTGGGATCAACTACAAATGTTGTTGTATCTGTTGCTGATTGATATGGTATACTTCCTGCACCGCCACCAACAAGATTAACAGCAAGTGTTGCACGATCAGCAGTACCAGCAAATTGTCCATTAAATGTATCTGCAAATACTGTTGACCATCTAATATTAGTTGTACCAAGGTCATATGTACTATCAGCATTAGGAATAATATGACTATTAACTGTGGAATTAAATGTTACAGTATCATCAATAGGTGCATCGACATCTCCAAGAATAGTATTCCCGTTTACATTTAATAAACCTCCAATGGTTGTTGGTCCAGAAATATTAAGTGCATTTGTAGATGGATTATAATATATTCCAGCATCAGTATAAAGACTCTCAAAACCTGCAGTTGAATTATTAGAGTCAACAAATGTCAGATAATGAGATCCATTTGTATCTCTTGATCCTACCAAAATTGTATTTGCAGAATCTGCAGTGCCTGAAACAGCACCTACAAATTCATTAGCATACATTTTCCTCCATCTAGAACCTGCTGCTCCAATATCTTTTCCACTAGTATCAGTAATGCCGGTAGAATCATGCTTTGGTAGAACATGAGTAATAATATCAGCATTAATACTTAATTCATCAGTAGCGGCATTTCCAAGATTTACATTACCATTTGCATTTAGTGTTCCACCAATAGTTACATTTGTGGTAACAGAAAGGTTACCCATGGTCACTAAATCTGCACTAGAATTATATTTTAATGCATCATCACCAAGGAGAGTTTGATACGTTCCACTTGGATCTTCTCCAACAAATGTTATAAAACATGTTGTATCAGTATCCTCTTGATTTACTTTTATTTTATCCGCCTGTCCGGCAGTAAGTCCTGCCTGATTAATTGCAATAGTAGATGCCTCACTTATTCTTCCTCTGGCATCAACTCTAAATTGTGCGACAGATAAACTATCACCATAAATGTCAGAAGAAACACCAGTATTTGTCAGTGAGAGTGCAAATCCTACATTTTGTTGTCCATCAAATGTTTTTCCAATAGAGATAATATCATCAGTGACTCCTGCACTATAGGAATCAGGAAGTTCCCCTAAGGTAATTGTTATAGGTGTTTCTAATTTCGATGCAGTATCAGCATTACCAATAAATTGACCTAAAAAAGTTTTTGCATATACGTTATCCCATTTTAAACTAGGTGAACCAAGATCATATGTTTCAGTAGCACTAGGAAGAATATGACTATTAACTGTAGAATTAAATGTTACAGCATCAGTAGTTGCATTGCCGTCACCAAGAATGGTATTCCCGTTTACATTTAAATTGCCGGATATAGTTACATTATCTGGAAGACCAATTTTAATCTTCTGATTTGATGCAACAGTTACAATTTCATTTGTAGTTCCTTCAATATCAAATATTTGAGAATCTAAATCAACTGAACCACTTCCAGTATCACCTTGAAAATCTAAATCTTGTGCAGTTACTTGATTATCAACATATGTTTTAATAGACTGTTGTGTAACCAGTGCTACTGCACTGTTTGATGCCATATCATCTTCATCAAGAATATCAGTAATACCAACTAAATCATTACTTGGTTGTCCAACTTCTAATTGATTTATAGTGGCGATACCGGTAATAACCATATCTCTACCACTAAGTTCATCATAAAAAATATCATCTAAAACATATAAATCACCACCGACATATAAATCACCACCAGTTGTTGTAATGCCTCCATTAGATGCAAGATTTACATCGATACCAACTCCATCTCCAAATACGGTTAATCCAAGTCCAATATTGACACTCTTACTTACTCCAATACCACCACTAACAACTAGTGCTCCAGAAGAAGTGTTAACAGATTCTGTATTTGTTGTAAAACCAACGTCCCCATCAACATTCAATTTTTTATTGATATCAACACCACCAGAAACAATTAGTGCCGCATCGGGTCCCAAAAATTCGGTGATATCTGAAATTCTAGTAGGTCTGTTAATGTCAACAACATTATTAACACCGGCTGTAGTTAATACTAAATTACCAGTTGATGCAGAAATATCATTTCCATCAATAACAACATTATCAACCACCAATCTTGCAGTGGTCGCCGCAATTCCTACATTTAAAGTATCGGTATCGGTATGAGTGGCATCTATTTCTTTAATCGTTGCTATACCAACACCATTGACGACAGTTAATTGTTCAATATCTGCTCTGAATATATCGGCAAGTCCAGTAACTATAATATCTGTTACTTCACTATCAACTACATTAAAAGTTTGTGCCGTTATAGTATTAAATACTTCAATTCCACTAGTATTGGTTTCTAACTTTTTAACTCCATTAAGATAAAGTTCTACCTTTCCATCATCATTAATAACAATTCCATCTTCACCAGACTTTGCTTGAATGTAGATATTTCCATCATCATCGTCATCTACATTGTTTCTAATGTATAAATGACCGGTGTTATTATCAATATATGAATCTGTTCCATTATGATATATTTGCAAATCACTAGCAATACCAAGATTTATTTTTTTATTATCTAAAAGATTTAATGATTCTCCAATGTGAATAGTTTTTGCAATACCAACACCACCAGTAACTTTTAAGGCACCTGTGGTTGCATTATTAGATTCAGTATCATCAGTTATATCTACCGGATCATTAAATGTAGAGGTTCCATCTACATCTAAATTACCATTTACATTTAAATTATTTAAAATATCGACACTTGCATTAATATCCAAATCACCACTATATGTGGAAATGCCCTGAACATTGAGTGTTCCTACTTTTAAATTTCCAGTTATTGATGCAACACCAACAACATCCAAATCAACTTTTGGTAAAGTACTTCCAATACCCACATTATTGACACCATTTATATCATTAAAGACAAAATTAGGTGCTCCACCTATTTTTCCGGCGGCATTGTGATATTGCACACTACCACGAATTCCACCGGCATCTGGTTCTATACTTCCTTCATCAACCCATTGTATTCCACCATCTCCACTAGAACTTACTTTTTGTAAAAGTTGTCCAGCAGTGCCAGGTGTATTATTAACATCATACAATGTTCCGGTTAATCTGAGATTACCTTGAACATGAAGCATCTGTGTTGCAGCAGTAGTACCAACACCGACATAATCATTTAATTGATTATATGTTAGATTTAATGCTCCATTAAACTCATCATTATCATTAAAAATAAATTGTCTATTTTCAGAGAAAAACTCTGGTGTTACTTCTATCTCTGCTCTAATACTGGGATCATTAAAAATTGAAACTGATGTTGGAGTTCTTCCAGTACTACTGCCATTTTGCAATAATGCACCAGCAGTTCCAGAAAAGTCAAAAGATCCACTAACATTTGTAAGAGTTACAATACCGGCATTTGTGGTTCCAAATTTTACGATACCACTAACTCCTGAATTACCAGATTGTGTTACTAACTGGCTTTTACTAAAAGTAGCATTTCCATTTAAAGTAATCGTGGATGTTTTTACAGTTGCAGTGGTGGCTTTAATACCCTGACCACGAAAATCTAATTGTGTAATACTACTTAATGATCCAACTAAGACAGTTTCATCAAAAACACTAATAGATCCTGGTATTAATCCACCTTGATTTGGGATCCAAAATCTTTGTCCAGGATACCCTTCAACGGCAACAATCATATATTGGTCGCCGGAAACTATGGGGTTTACACCTTCAGATGATGGTCCAACTAGAGGATCACCAAGATCTGGTTCGGCATTTGCTAAATTAAGATATCTATATCTTTCAGGATCTATTCTTTCCCTTTCACGTTTTCTGGCTTTACCACCACTAAAATACTTTGCCATAATTTATTATACTGTGCTAGTTTCTAGAACACTCATAATAAGTTCCATTTGTGCTGGTGATACAGTTCCACCACCAGTTTGAACTCCGACATTTACAGTAAAAGTGTTTGCGATTCCCACAAAAGTTGTAACACCAAGTGCATTTAAATTATTGGCAGGATCACTCGCACGAGGATATTTTTTTTCATCAGTAAAATTATCCTGCGAACACTTAAAAACTAAAGATTCATTAGTAAATCGAATAGTATCACCTGTTGTTAGATTATGTTGTGCAGATGCCGTGACTGAAAGTATTCCGGTTACGGAATCATATGTGGTTCCTTTTATTACTTGTATTTTTGTTCCTGCTGCAGGAACTGCACCTGAAACAATAGTAATGGGATCTGGATTAGCACGAACAAACCGATGAAGAGATGGTCTAAAAGTGTGAGGCAAACTAACCACAGTTCCCGTGTTTGTCGTAAAAGTTGTAGTTGTTCCTACAGTTTCTACCTTAAAAGTTGTTTGTGGTGCAGGAAAAATAGGACCAGTAATTCCTGCCGTAGATGCACAATCAAATGCTAATCCATCAAGTACAATATCATCATCTACACTCAATCCATGATCATCATAGGTGGTTATAGTAGTTAATCCTGTCACATGATCATATTGTGCATCATAGACAGTTCCAACACCAGATTGATATCCTCTAATTATAACAGAATCTCTTATATTTGCATTTCTTTCTAAAACTAATCTACCATCAATAATAATGACGGCATCTTGTGGTGGAACTTCAATATCTTTGAGTAATCTTATATTTCTAATATTTCCTGAAGTTCTAGTTGCCGTACTTTCTCTTCTATGTGTAAAAGTAACTAATGGATAAGTATTTCCTATACCAACATTTGCTACGGCAACATAAAGTACAATAGAATTTGATCCTTGTGGCGCCTCATAAACTACTTGCTCACTTGGTGTAACCGGAACTGCCTTCGTAATAAATTTATTAAGTGGTGCGATTGCCATATTATCTCAGTGCCAATATTAAGGGTGTAACTTCTACTTGAATTGCTCTACTAAAATCTCGACCACGAATTGTAGATGTAGTTTGATCAATTTGGAGACCTTCACCAATATCAAAATTGCCTTTTTGATCAGTAGATGTAAAAGGAATTTGTGCTCCTTTAGAAGCGACAATTTCGTTCGCTTTAATAGTGACACCACCAACAAGAGGTGTCGATCTATTTATGTCGGTGCCTGTACCAACGTATTCAAATGAGTGCGAACTGGTCAGAATACGACTGATTCTTTGAAGAGTAAAAGGATCATCTGGAAATACTGCATATGGTATGAATTCATTAAAAGTAATTGTTGTAATACCAGGACCTGGGTCAGGTTGACCTGGTGCTTGATATCCAGTATTTTCGGTTGCCTCAAAAACAGTATAATAAATTGGTTCCATAACAGCAGTTGCAATTTCAGTATCACCATCTACATCCACAACAAGATTTTGTGTTGGCAGATAATTTCTTCCACTTGCAATTACATTAAATTCTGTGATAGTTCCAGTTTGATCAACTGTCGCAGAACCTTCTGCAATAATTCCTTCTGGTCCCAAGGGTCCACGACCAGGATTTCCTACAATATCTGCATCTAAAATAGTCACTGATGGTGGATTTAATGCACTATATCCGGTTAAATCTGCTCCAGGAATAATATTAATAGCATCCAATTCCTTCATTGGTGCCGTAAGTCTATCAAATGCCGGAACTGTCGGATAATTTTGTCTTCCAACATTATTAATTTTAAAATATAATGCCTGACCATCAAATGGTCTTTGATCATCATTTCCAGTATCTGTCACACCATATGCGACAATAGTATCAGTTCCAGGTTCATTTTCGATAATAATTTCTTTGGCACTATTTGTATTAGAGGCAAATCCTGTATATTGAGTTGCACCGAGTCCAACCGCAACTAATCCAAAATTACCAAAGGAAGAGTTGGAGTTTGTCAGGTCACATTGTCCTCCTGTTTCGGCATATATTGCAATATCGCAGTTAATTGTAAAGATAGAAACTAACTGTGCATATGCATCATTAGAAAGAGATACACCGATACCAGCTTCATTATACTGAGTAAATGAATCACATACCATAGATTTTAAATCTGCACCAGAATCTTCATCAGCTGCCGTGGCATGATCACCATTAATTTTCATACCAATACTTCCTGTCATGAAGTTAGTACAATTTCTTATATATGGTGATCTCCATCTTCCTGACGAACCTTCATCTGCTGGTCCTAAACCAGTAAATCCACTTCTTGCACGAACAGATATACCGGCAGTAATATCAGTTTGTGTCGGTGGAAATGCGACTGCACCTGCACGATCACAACCTATTTCTACACCACTACCAACAACACCACCGGCAAAACTTAAGTTCTCGACTAAGCAACCACGACGAACATGAATGACATCATCATTTTTATTTTCTGGAACTATGGTTACGAGTCTCAAATCTTCACCAGTAACTGATACATCTGTTCTTAATCCAACAGGATTATTTTCAAGATACTTTCCGGGTCTTATCTTAATTGTATCTCCTTCTTGTGCTACTGCAGCGGCACCTCCAAGACTTGCCTTTGCATCACCTTCAAGTAATCCACTATTTAAATCACTACCATTTTTAGAAACCCAAACTGTTTTTTTAGTTTGAACACCCGGTGGTCTCCATGATACACCAATTCCAGTTCCAGAATCATGATAAATTGATGATAAACGATAATCGGTTTTTCCAGTAGCAACACTATCATTAAAATCTTTTAATGGACCATCCAATTCCAATAACTCACCAAATTTTCCTGTTCCACCTACACCAAGAGAACCTCCAACATTAACAGTTTTAGCAATACCAACACCACCGCTAACAATTAGTGCTCCCGTAGTATTTGAAATTGATTGTGTAGTGCCTTCTATTTTTGTATCATCACCAACAAATAATTTTTTAACAATTCCAACACCACCGGCAATTTCAACAGCTCCATCAGTAGTACTAGTTGCATCTGTTGTATCATCAAATGTAACTAATCCATCTACCTCTAAATTAACACCAACAAAAAGTTTAGATCCATCAAATGTTAAATTTTCATCATCTTCAATTTCACCACCAGTACCGGCAATAACAACTCTATCATTTGTTAGATCTTCTACCTTGAAGGTATTTGCCTGACCACCATCATTTATATCAAGAAGACCATCGGTGGTGGTTTTTTCGAGAGTGGTATCACCATCTACATTTAATTTTGAATCAAAGTCAACATCACCGGTAGCATGAACAGTTCCATCTATATCTAATTGAGCACTTGGACTATTATTATTAATACCAACCTTAGACAATCTATAAATGTCATTACCAGTAAATCCCCACAAATCTTGCGTCTGTATTTTTGCAATTTCAGTAGGGTTAGCTGGGTCAGGAATAGGAATGAGAGTATCAGTGCCTGTACCTTGACTATTGAGTTGAACAAAATTTAAAACTGTAAATGATTGTGCCGCACCAACTATAGGAATAAAAGTTCCTTCATCTTGAATAAAAATACCCTCAGAGAATGCAGGTTCAAATGTTACCCAACGTATTCCATTGGCATCTCGATTTAAAAATGCACCATTTACACCGGGAGAACCAGCAGAGTCATAGATATTTCTTGAAATAGAAATAGTTCCATCAATATCAAGTTTTAATTCACCTTGTGCCGATGTATCAAGACCAACTATCCCATTTTCTGGATTTGTTTTACCAATTCCAACTCTTCCCTCATCTGTAATTACAAAGGTTGAACTTATACCAGAATTGAATTGAAACGATTGTACCGGATTTGCTGTAAATATTCCAATATTGTTTGTTCTTGTATCAATAATTAATCCTTCTTCATTAAATCCAAAAGAAAGTCTAGATCCATCAGTTGAATCGGATGTAAATATTCCAATATTATTTGTTCTTGTATCAACATTTAATGCTGTTCCAGCAACACCAACATCCAATCTTGTACGAACAGTTAGTATGCTCGCAACGTCCATACTATTGTTTACATCTACAAAACCGGTGAATGTGCTGATACCACCAACACTCAAATTATTATCAATAGTCGCATTTTCACCAACAAATATACTTTTCTCAAAAGTAACATCTTCTCCAAATGTTACTGGAACATCAAAACGTATAGGACCACCAAAAGTTATTGCCCCGTCAATTTTAACATCTTTTAAAAAGATTACATCTTCATTAAATTGAGATGATAGACCAAATACCTGTTCGTATGACATGTTAGAATAAACTCTGAGAGAAATTGCCTAGAACATTTGCAGCAAGACCAAGGGAAGGATTACCAATACCGGCAACAGCAGCTACTCCACCCAAGGCATCTTTAAGTTCACTAGCTCCTCTAAGATAATCCATACCAACTGCTCCACCAGCCACTCCGTTAAAAACTCTCATTACAAAACTTCCACTGGTTTCTTCTACCAAATTACCTAATAGTCCATCTGCATGAACCTTATTTCCTTTTAGTAAAACTTTTGCCTTACCATTAATATTGATATTTCTACCTGCAATCAAATCAATGTCTTCATCTGCCTGAATTGCGATATTAGCACCTTTAATTTTGACCTGACCATCTCTCATTGCGGTGATTAGAACATCACCTTTCATTCCGGCAATGACAATATCAACACCACCCTCGGTGTTAGTCATTCCTGCAACAATTTCTAGAGATTTATCATTATGAATTTTATATTTTCCACCCTCACTTAAAGAACATAGATTTACATCATCATTGTCTGTGACCGCATAAATTTTGTAGACATCAGCACCTTCGGCACCCATTTCTGGATTGGCGACATCAATTCTAAATTTAGGACTTCTACTATCAATGGTCCTTCTTTCCCAGTTTTCGTTCGGTCTAGTTCCCATATTATGTTATGCAGTCGATGACTTGTATTACCTTTTGTCCTGGTTTCGATTCTGGTATTCTTCCAATAACTGGTCTCAATATTGCACCAGTACCACCTGAGACACGCAATGTCGGTAAAGTATTTACCTGAATAATATTTATTGGTTTTACAGATATTATTCTTCCATCCTCAACACGAACATCAAATATTGGTTCACCCAATATTGGTTCACCCAATTCACCCGGAGGAGGATCTATACCAGGATCTATAATAATTTCAGGTTCTTCAGGAACATCGTTACCAGGATCTTCTATTTCTATATCAACAATACCAACAGGAATTCCTGGATCAATTGGTCCAGTGGGGTCTTCTGGTCCTGGATCATTTGGATCAATTTCGGTTTCATCCTCAGGAATTATAGTTCCGGAAGCAGCAGGATAATTTTCTCCTTCAGATATCATCACAATATTTTTAATTTCTCCCGTTTCAAAATTAACAATTGCTTTTCCAACAGCACCATATCCCAATCCACATGAATCACTAAAACTAATCAGTGGTTCTTTATAGAAATAATTAGAACCGGGATCAGTTAATTCAACTCCAATAATACTTGCGGTTTTAACAACATTACTTGATAAATCACTAAGATTTGGTGTATTTTGAACAATTCCACCAAGTATTGCCCTACCTGCACCACCAATTCCATCACCATCAAATATTTTGACCGTAGGACCACCACAAGCAGAAGGTGTCGCACAATCAGGTTTTGTAAATGGAGAATTTGTAACTACACCCGCAAAATTATCTATATTAACACCTAATTCTGGTAAATTTACACCTAATCCAGATAATGTAGATTGTAATCCTGGTAAATTATTAGCAAAATCATCTATATTTACTCCCAATGATGGAAGATCAATACCCAGACCAGATAAAGTAGAAGTTAATCCACCTATATCTGGAACAGATGGTAAATTAATATTAAGAAGACTCAATGCATTTTGAACGTTTATTTGATCCATGACATTATCAAATGTTTTTTGTAAATCAAAACTCCCATCGGCACCATAACCCAATGTCCATTTTCTAACTCTACCTGTACATTTACCTTTTTCCTGATTACAATCAAAAAATCCTGCTGCAGCTGCTATCATATCAGAAGTTGAACTAAGTATTTCTCTTACATCAACATTAATAAATTTTAAAATTGGTTCAATACCTTTTAATACTCCGGACATTCCATCAACAATTTGATCCATAATTTTATTCAATAAATCTCCGGCAAATTGTTCGGCAACACAAGTTCCAAAATTTACAATGTTTATTAATGCATCCTCAATCATTCCTTTAATCGTATCAGTAAGACCACCAATAATTTTACCGGTCAGACATGCAAGTTGATCTTGAATTGCAACCATAGGAGGAACCATTGCTTTAATAGCAGCTATAGCTGCAAGAGTGCCTTTAGAGTTTTTAACAGACTCATATAGTGCATTTAAACCTCCTCGCATCAATGGTATAAATTCTCTGTAAAGAGAATCCATCATCGTTGATACTGGATTATTTGCTAATCTTTGTATTTTTTTAGCAACGGCATTTACATCATTGAGGAAATCTGATGCCTCACCTAGTATTCCACCATTGATACCAGGAACACTTCCAAGAAAATTTTCAAGAACACTAGTCACTTCATCCATAAAATTATCATCACATGCATTTGCAGGTGAAATTACTTGTCCATCTGCTTTTGATGCCGGTATTTCTGTTTTCCCACTATTACCACTAGAATTTATTTTTTCAGTTTGCTCACCACTAATACTTCTTGGAGTTGGTTGACTATCACTATTTTGTTCATTAGATTCATCCGAAACTAGTGTTCCATTAGGTTCAGGAATGTTTGAAGTGTATCCGGTAAAAGGAACAAATGCACCCGATGCTGCTTGCTGTGGAACTTGACCAGTTCTACCAAATGCACCCATAATCATAGGAATTTGTGCATTATCCCCATCCATAAAGAAACCAACAACAACATCACCGGGACGATACTTTACACTCTGAGCAAGATTTGAAGATCCCGTTCCTGATGTTGCCGGTAATAAACAACCTGCCCATGGCAAATCTTCATCCGGTAAGTCATCTTTACTGTAAGGATGATAACCTAAAATTCTAACCTTAAATCTATTTCCCCATCCTTCACCCTTATTCTGAGAACCTAAAGATTCTCCAGGAGGAATCTGACCAATCCACCAACGAAATCCGTCTCTTCCTATAAAATTACTTTTTAGTAGTGTTTCTTCTATCATTTTCCAGTGTATAATCCGAAAGTATCTCTAACTAACAACATAGATGTAAAAGATCTTGTTTTATCAAAATGATGGCATAATTCCTTTATCATATATAGACCACTTTGATCAGGGTCAAATTCTTGACCATCATTCCTAGAAATTTTAGGAAAAAGACATTTAATAACATCTCCTGCTCTCAAATTAGTATTACAAGGAACAGTCATACTTACAGTCTGTGTAAACAAAACATTATATCTCATGATGGCTTGTGCCTGATTTTCACTTGGATCTGCATTTTTATCAACAGATACATCTTTCTCCATTGTTCCAATATCAAGAACAGAAGATAATATTCTCGTAGGTGTTTGTCCTAATGTTTTTTCAGATGTTTCACTAAGAGGAGGTAAATCGATTGGATCTCCAAGATTTCCTGCCTTATTTCCATAGTTGCTATATTGGAATAGTCCTTGTTCGGGTGTCGTAAAATTAAATGTTAATGGATTAAAAAACATTCTCTGACTTGCATACGTTCCAAGTCTAAGTTTTTCAATTAAATTTTGATTTCTATCAGTGGTATATGTAGTAATTTGGAAATCATTATTATCAGTTCTATCTATTTGTGATTCATTTACTTCAGTATAAACATACTCAGGAACTTGATTTTCCTTTGCCTTTTTAACTCCATCATCAATTAAATTTTGAATTGATCTAAAATTAAATCCATCTTGTGTCTGATAAAAAACAAATCCTGCAGTAGCATCACCAGAACTTACAGGCACTGCCTTTGATGCCAACCAAACTAGAACTGTAAATGGTTTCCTCAAATTTCCAATAAAACCATATTTGTTTTGAGATTTTTCAATTAAATTATCATCGAATCTGGTTTTTAATACTTCGGTTAATATTTTTTTTACCGAATCATCAATAGTTAAACCTGTAGGATATTTTTTTACAACTCTTGCTGTTTCATTTGTTATTGCCTCTCTAGAAACTAAGTGTAATGTAAAACTTTCTCTTTGAGTTTCGGAAACAACATCAGTAATACTAGAAACATAAAGATAATCATTTGGATCTGTTGCAAAATCAAGTCCGGTTTTTCCCACTCCTCTATCTAATATTTTCATTGCAATACGTTCACCTCCACGAAGAGGTAGTCCATTATAAAGAGATCGTTTATTAGGATCATTTTTCTCTAATCCTATAGTATCTCCGGTATTTACAACTTTAATTTTTGCAGTAACTGTCGGAGAAAATATATCCTCATAATAATCAATAGAAATAGTCCCCAGTCGAATATCAACGGTTTTTTCCCCATCATTTGATTGAATTGCTAGGGTTTCGTAAAGAGAGGCGGCTGCTGCTGACATTTAGGTATATGCTAAATCTAAAAGTAATTGTTGTTTCAACATACTATTTAATGAAGGTCCGACTGGAATAAAAACAACTGATGAAGAACCTCTAACTATTGGTGAAGATATTGGAACTGGTTGTTCATCAATTACAACAATATCTTCAGAAGTTGTATCCATTTTTAAATTAGTTTCTGCTCTTGGTAAAGGAGAAATATTTTTTTCTCCACTAGATCCACGGAGAGATGCTTGTATTTCTTCTGGTGAAATTGATGCTTTATTTCCACCTACACCTGAATATAAACTATCACCTTTTTTAATATCACTCTTAGGCCAAGTTCCATTATAAGAACCTTTCTTCATATCATAAGGAACACCTATAGATGCAAATTCGGCAGCTAGTGCTAAATTTGCATCATTAATAGTTGCCTTACCCCTAAGATAATTTCCAACAGCAGGTCTCTTTACATTAACAGTATATGGTTTATAAAAATCTTGTATTTTTTCTGTAAATTTTGTTTTGTCAGGATCAATACCTTGTCCTCTCAAATAATTAATAAATCCTGTCATCGTACTCGGAATTATTTGATATTTACCTACAGCAAATACTCTTCCAGATTGTTGAGCAGCATAAATTTCACTAATAGTCATATCGGTGAGATTTTTACCAAAAATAGATTTTGCACCACCAGGAGTATCACCAGCAGTTCTTCTGTTTACAGAATTTACTCCACCTTCACTACCAGCAATAGTGCTGAATAAATCTCCAGTCATTGGAGTTTGAGGTTGCACTGTTGGAGTTTCACCAGTTCGCACTCTTTCTATTTCAGATTTTACTTGATCGGGATCTGACATTAGTTCAGATCTTTCCTGACTCATTATTTCTTGAGGACTTTTCTGTGTGGTTTCTTTTAAAAGTTTTTTACCATCTTCAATATCTTTTCCCATCTTGTTAAAAGATTCTTTTAATTTATCAAAGGAATCTCGTATTTTTTTATCTTTATCGGCAAAATCAAAATTTTTGATTGCTTCGGCAGTATTTTTGAATAAGTCAACAACACCAGACAGAGCATCTTTCAGATTACTGAAAAAACTTCCAATTATCTTGATAGTTTTCTTGACAAAAGATATTAGTTTTTTTGCCCATTCTATAATTTGAGGAAGTTTATTTATTAACCAACCAATAAGTATTGTGGATAAAAACTCAATCAGTGCCTGTAAAGGGTTTCTTGCAATAGTAGGAACTTGAATTCCCTTTCCACCTTTAATTATACTTCTTTTTTCCAGTTCTTGTTCTTTTGTATTTCTTTTTTGCAATTCAACATTTCTTCTCTTTCTCCTTTGATTTTTCAAAAAAGTATTTGCCTGAACTCTCTTTCTTTGAAGTATTGCTTTTTTAAGTCCGGCATTTACTTTCTTGGCACCTTTTGCAGTCGCACGACTTCCAACTCTAGCACCAGATCTTATTGTAGATCCGGCAACCTTAGTGACTCCAATAGCAGTTTTACCTACCATTGCTCCTATTTTTACTGCTCCTGCCGCGACTGCTGCTAGTGCCATCTTATCTTACCACGTTATATTGTATTTGTGAATACATGGTATAAAAATTATTTGGATTTGATGATGAAATATTTGGAGTTTCACTATTTCCATTTGTCACAGATGCAGGTTCTTTTTGTTGAACCTGAGGATTAGGTCTAAAAATTACTGTTGGTTTTTTCTTTGGTTCTGCTGTAGGAACTGTTCTTGTCTGAGCAAGACTGGTTACTGGTGGAGTTGGAGTTGGTATGGGTGTTGAAGGTGGTGTAGGTGTAGGTGTTGGTGTAGAATCAACTGGTGTCAACCTCTTAAACAGTTGATCCAAATCTGTTTTATATTTTAAATTTACTTTATTTCTTTTTTCTTCTCTTTCCTCTTTTGTGAGATTTTTATTTTCTTT
>CETI01027720.1_pt1 | contig 14831 bp, 16 predicted proteins | sample 361441 | NCBI WGS metagenome assembly CETI01 (sample SAMEA2622478, study PRJEB7988) | marine metagenome | biome: marine biome (ENVO:00000447); feature: deep chlorophyll maximum layer (ENVO:xxxxxxxx); material: "saline water (ENVO:00002010), including plankton (ENVO:xxxxxxxx)" | depth 90 m | reverse complement strand
CCTATACCATGCAAACAGACTATAGCGTGAGAAGATATCCCTTTTTCATGATATTCAATATTTTCAGTTGAATGCATTTAGACAACATATCCTTTATCAACGACAATATTATCATCTAATAAGATTGTACAATCCATCATTGGCAAATCAAAATGGCCTTCAGTAAATCTATTAGCAAATTCATTAGCCCCTATTGAATATAAAAAAGATCCCGATAAAGACCTTAATTCTGTTCCATTAATTTCAGCTTTATCATACATAGTGAGAGACTCATATCTTGCTTTATGATTAAGTCCCCAACCAACATGACTAGTTGCATAAGCATTAATGTCATTAAAGCTTTTTAAATATTTCTCGATAAGTTTTTTATCAGTGCCATTGCCTGATATTTTCTTCACAAAATCATTTTCAATATCGAATGTAACTTCAGTATCAAAATATTTCTTAAAAGTTAGATTAATATCTCCAGCTTGAAATACAAGTTTTCCATTTACAGATGAAGAATTAGGAAAACTTACAACAAGTCCTCCAGGCCAGTGCGCAAGAGTGCCAGGTTTATCAGTCCACCCCCAAACTCCTACTGTATTTGTATTTTTTAAATCAATCATTAGATCTGTCCCAGCGTCTGATTTAACTTTCATAATGGATGAAGATCTACATCTTGAAACTGCTTCTTTTACTCTATCTTTTAAACTTAAATCAGGTTTAAGCCTTGAAAGAATTTCTGGATGTTCATCAGAAATACTCATTATTCTTGCTCCTGAAGATAAAATATCTTTTGTTTGCTTAGAGTGCATTAAACCTTCTTTTGATAAATCAAAAATAACATTATTTCCCATTAATTTCTGAAGATAGTGGTCATTACCATCCAAAATATTTGAAGCACCAGTAGATTTTATTATAGGATCAATAAGAGAGGATTTTGAAAGAATTTCAATAACAGTATACTTGAGACCATTCTCTTTAAACGCTTTTTCTAGTAAAGTTACATTTAGTTCTCTACTAAGAGTTTCTTTCAAAAGGATAATTTTTTCGTGTGATTTTATTTTGCATAATTCCACCAACTTTGAAAATGGCTCCATCCAATAGTCTTGAATATTTTCCATAATTATCCAAATCTTTAAATCAGTTGAATTATATTTTCCTGATTAAATTAACTATAAATAAGCGAGCGTAAATGAGTTAAAAGTCTCTTGCCCAGTTACCTTGTCTAAATATTGGTACTTTTGTTCCATCCTTAAAAACACCATCAATATCAATTTTATTTGATCCAATCATCCAGTCAATATGAATCATACTAGAGTTTCCTCCCTTAGATGCAATTTCTTCCTTGCTTAATTGATCACCTTTAAAGCATTTTGCGTAACATTGCCCCAAAGCAATATGGCAAGCAGCATTTTCATCAAAAAGTGTATTATAAAATAATAATCCAGTATTAGAAATTGGAGAATCATCTGGTACAAGTGCAACTTCACCAAGGCGACGAGCTCCCTCGTCTGAGTCTAAAACTTTTAGTAAAACTTCTTCACCTTTTGATGCATGAGCTTCTATAATTTTGCCTTTTTCAAATTTAACTTTTATGTTTTCTATTAGACTTCCTTGATGAGATAATGGCTTTGTGGCGCAAACTTCACCGTCAACCCTGAACGCGTGAGGGGTTGTAAACACCTCCTCTGATGGAATGTTAGGATTACAAATTACACCATTCTGAGCCATAGAAGCTCCACCCATCCATTCGTGGTCATCTGCCAAACCAACAGTTAAATTTGTTCCGGGACCTTTGTAACTAAGAGCATAAAAGTTTTGAGAATTTAGCCAATCTGACCATTTTCTGAGGTTTATATTATGTTTTTTCCATTCTGAAATTGGATCTGAGCTATTGACCCTTGAAGCTGTAAATATAGCATCTGCTAATTTTCTTTGAGCATTTTCTTGATCAAGCTCAGGAAACATTTGTCTAGCCCATGCCTTTCCAGGCCATGAAATAAGATTCCAATTGATATCAAATCTTGTAATTCTTTCCATTGCTGGTTTTGCTGCAATAGATGTAGCTTTATTCGCTCTACTAACTTTGCTGGGATCTTGACCAGATAATAACAATGGATCCTCACCTACAATTGCCAGTCTTGCAGTATTATTATCAAAAGCTTCTGCCATTCCATTATATAGCCAGTTTGTTGCTTTATCGAAAGACTGATCTGAGGCATATTTAAACCTAGAAACTGTAATTTCCGGGTCCGAAAATAAGGGTGTCACAAGATTTGCTCCAGCCTTATAAGCATGCTCAACAACTTTTCTAACAAGAGGTAGAGCCTCAATTGGTGAAGTTAATAAAAGATCTTGTCCCTTTTGCAAAGAAACACCAGTTTTAACTGCAAGTTCAGCTAATTTATCTATTTTTTGTTCGTCAATATTCACTTTTATTTCCTTACCTTTTAGCTAATGAATAATTGTTGCAATTCAACCCAATTATCTACACATTTTTTGGTTTCTAAAAAATTAAAAATTTTTAAAATTCCATTTTCCCACAAAGGAACTCCATCAATTTTAACTGTATGATTTTCAACCATCCAACAAATTTCACCTGGTGAATAATTGCCGCATGTATGGAAATGTAAAAACCTTGGACTTCCAAATATTGTATTGGACCATCTATCAGGATTCTCTGCTATTGTTTTTTCATAATAAGTTCCTGGATGAATTCCAGCATGCCATGAATCGATGTTATCTCTTTCAATATCAAATAATTCAGAAATATGATTATAATGATTTTTAACTTCTTGAACAATTTGACTATCACCCTCAAAACCTAAAATTTTTCCTTTTTCAACATTACAAATAACATCTTTTTTTAGTTCTAGACTTGGAGGGTCATATACTTTAGACCCACTAGGAGTTAAAAATTTTGTAAGTACAACTTCACCAGAAAAGTTTTTTGCACTTACAGGTGTTGGAACTAGCATTGGAAAGCGAAGAACACCAACATCAGTACTTTCATCAATAATTACATTGGGTATTTCCCCTGAAATATTTGTACCAAGAGGGCAAGATACTTGAATGCTTCCGCCATTAGAAAAGATTTTGTTAATTGCTTTTTTTAATTCAATAAGGGATTGATGATGGGTACGGCCAAATTTTGAAGCTAAATTTTCAGCACTCCTTGCATAAGACATAACCCTTTTTGTTTTAAACGATGAAGTATCAAACCTGTCTTGATCACCAATTCTTGCAAAAAAAATTGTGCAATCAAAGTCATTAATAATTTCAGTTAATTTATTTTTTGAATCATTTTGTGGTCCGCCAACTTCTAAAATTTTAGTCTTAACCCCCAAATTATTTGCCATCTCACTAACAGCATCAGAAATATCTTTTTCGTACCAACCTAAAGCAGGATCCTCTGAAATAATCAAAAGTGTATCTTGATCAGATATGTCTGCGCAATTTCTTAAAAGATTATTTGCACCCTTTTTTAAGTTTTCTAGATTAATCATTGTATTATTTTCTATAAGAGAATGCTTTGCCAAATCTCCAGATTAAATATTCACCACAAGTAATGGAGTCATCACCTTTATCGTAATCTTTTCCAAATATATCTTTTGGATCAATAATTGTTTCTGGATCAGGATCAAATGCTAAAACAATTGAAAGTCTCTCTTTACCAGAGTTATTTACAACACGATGAGGTGTTGATTTATATTCACCAGCTGTCCATCTAGATAACAAGTCAGCAACATTTACAATTATTGTATCTTCGATAGGAGGCGCGTGAAACCATTCACCATTAATATCCTGTATTTGAAGACCTCCAACAGAATCTTGGCAAAGAACTGTAAGAACGCCAAAATCTGTATGAGAGCTTACACCAAATTGATTTTTACCATGCTCAGGTGATTGATTTGGGTAATATACTAATGAAGCTCTACTTAATGGATTTTCACATGTTTTCAAAAAGAAATTTTTTTCTAAATCCAAACCTAAAGCAAAACCTCTCATTAAATTTCTTGCCAGCTCATCAGCATAATTAAAATATTCCATTGAAGTTTTTTCGAGGTTTGGCTGAAATGATGGCCAAATATTATTTCCCCTTAATGGATGGTTGTTTAAAGAAGCTCCATTTTTATCCTGGTAGCCCCATAAGAAACTCTCTTTTAAATCAGCTTTGGCATTATCCTCCATTTTAGCACCACCATATCCCAACCAACCACGATGCTTTTCCGTTATTTTTACTTCTTCCTTGTTTCTGTCATTATTTCTAAAAAAAGTTAGTCCTTCTTCTCTTAAAGAATTAATAATATCTTTTGGAATCCCGTGACCTTTAATATATATAAAGCCTAAACCTGTACTAGCTTTGTGAAGTGCTTTTGCGACAGGCAAAGGATCAGTGTCGTCGCATAATTTGGAAATATCAATAACTGGTACTTTTTCAATATCTAAATGTTTTGCGTCAGTAAATCTCATTTTTTAAAATATATAATTATATATCTCCCATATTACAATTTTTTCTAATTATTTGAAAGTTGCTCATATGCATCTAATGCTTTAGCACTATAGGTAATTGATGGGCCGCCACCCATATATGATGCCATGCTCAAAGCTTCAATAAACTCTCCTTTTGTAGCCCCTAATCTAACCAGTGACGCAACATGAAAGCCAATACAACTCTCACAACGTGTTGCTATAGCAATCCCCAATGCAATAAATTCTTTAGTTTTTTCATTAAGTTCACCATTCTTTTTTGCTTCCTTTCCCATATGGTTAAACCCATTAAATGTTTCAGGAATGTTTTTATTAAGATTTGCGAAGCTTTTTTTTGTATCAGATAAGAATGATTTCCAGTCCATGATTTTCCTTTTTAAAAAACGTTTATTTTCATAATTCTATATATTTAAACCAGCAAACTTGTAAAGACTTTGAAAGTCAGCAATACATAGAATAATTTGAACTAATCAAAGTAAACACTTTAGCCTTTACTCTCATCAGATCCCATTTTTCTTTCAAGCCACCTAACAGCTTGACTAATAATTAGAACTAAAATTAAATATTCAAAAATAAGAAAAGTGTATACTTCTAATGGCCTATATTCACTTACAACCACCTCGTTAGCCCTTCTCATTAATTCTTGCATCCCAATAACTGATGCAAATGCTGACATTTTAACAATATAAATAAACTGATTTGCTAAAGGAGGTAGAATTCTTTTAATTGCTTGGGGCAGGATGACATAACGCATTGTTTGCAAAGGATTTAATCCAACTGTCTGTGCAGCTTCAGTTTGGCCTTTATGAATAGATTGAATTCCAGCTCTGTATATTTCAGCAGTAAAAGCACTATCGGATACCGCTAAAGTTACAACAGCACCCCAAAAAGGATCTATTGGTATATTAAGACCTAGTGATTTTAAAATAACTGGCAAACCATAGAAAATCCAAAACATCATGGGTAACAGAGGAACTGCCCTTATAAATTCAATATATGTCCTGCTTGGAAGTCTTACCCAGTAATTTTTTGACATTCCAGGCAAAGCCACAATCAAACCCAACACTATTGAGCAAATTGCTGCTAACAATGAAAGCTGGATGGTTGCTGAGAAACCACTTAAAAGAAATTTCACATTATTGTATCCACCTTTTGTAGTAGGATCAATTACATACCATCCCCAAGCTCCAGGCTGAGAAGAACAACTTGTCAGAAAAATTAAAATAAATATAAGAATAAAAAAATGCTTTTTCATGAATTGTTCTTTTTAATGTTGCAAAATTTGGTTGAGAAATAATTTACATCTTTCGGTTTTAGGCGCGCCAAAAAATTCTTTAGGTTTTCCAGTTTCTATAATCTTTCCTTCATCCATAAAAACCATTCTATCTGCTACTTTTCTAGCAAAACCCATTTCATGCGTTACAACCACCATTGTCATACCCTCATCAGCTAAATCAACTATAACATCCAAAACTTCTGAGATCATTTCGGGGTCCAATGCAGACGTTGGCTCATCAAAAAGCATAATTTTAGGCTCCATGCAAAGAGATCTAGCTATAGCGACTCTTTGTTGCTGCCCTCCTGATAAATGACCCGGTCTTTTATTAGCTTGTTCAGGTATTCTCACCCTTTCTAATAGCTTAAAAGCTCTTTCATTAGCCTCTTTCTGAGAAAGTCCCAAAGCCTTAGTTGGTCCCAAGGTAAGATTTTGAAGTACTGTTAAGTGAGGAAATAAATTAAATTGCTGAAAAACCATCCCAACTTCAGCACGAATTTCTGATATTGAAGACGAGTTATCAGTCAATTCGATGCCTCTAACCTTAATGCTTCCCTTTTGATGTGTTTCTAGCCTATTAATACATCTTACTAGGGTAGATTTGCCAGAACCAGATGGCCCACAAATAACTACTTTTTCCCCTTGAGACGTAGTTAAACTTACATCATTTAAAGCTCTAAATTCCCCAAACCACTTACTAACATTGTTTATTTCTATAGCTGGTGTCATTTCTTTCAGTCAAAATTGTAAAAAATTAAAGCTAATTTAATTTAAATTATATTATTTTGATAGAAATAAAATATAAAAAAAAATTTAGGTAATTTTTAATTTGAAGTATCTAGTAAAACTTTAACAGAGCTTGTTGCACATTTATAAAATATGTTAATAATGTAAATAAGTTTATTTTAGAAAAATAATAAAATTATAAAATAACAACTGTTTAGGAGAGAAACGATGAAAATAATTAAATTAATAGCATTTACATTAGCAATGATGCTTTCTGTAAATGGTTCAGCTTTAGCAGAATCTGCACTTAATAAAATTTTGAGTACGGGCGTTTTAAAAGCTGGAACTACTGGAGATTTTCCTCCATTTAGTAAACGTGACACAGCCACAAACGAATATGAAGGTTTCGATATTGATGTTCTTAAAGAATTAGCTAAAGACATGGACGTTGAAATAGAATTTGTTCCTACAGATTGGAAAACATTAGTTAACGGTATCGTTGCAGGTAATTACGATATTAGCGGATCAGCATCTATTCAAGCAAAAAGAATGAAAGCTGCAGGCTACTCAGATACTTATATGGCAGTTGTAATAAAAGCATTTACTACTGAAGACAAAATTTCTCGTTTTAATGGTTGGGATTCAATTAACAAATCAGACGTTAAAACTGCAACAACACTTGGAACAACTTTTGAAACATTATCTAAAAATTGGTTTCCAGATTCAGATTTAACTCTAATAGAAGCACCAGCAAGAGGTTACCAAGAGGTTTTAGCAGGTCGCTCAGATGTATTTATTACTTCTAATGTAGAAGGATCAACACTTTTATCTAAGTATCCTAATATTAGAGAAATACCAGCTGAACCAAGAAACCCAACACCATTAGCAATGCTTTTACCACAAGGTGACCAAGTTTGGATCAACTTTGTTGATCACTGGGTAAAATTAAAAAAAGCTAGGGGATTTTTTGACGAGCTTGCCAAAAAACATGGATTATAGAAAATTTTAACAAATCTTAAAAGGGCACATTGATGTGCCCTTTTTTTATAAATGCATAGAGGAGAAGGTATGTCAGCTTGGATAAAAATGATTGAAGATGATGAAGCCACTACGGAATTAAATGAAGTTTTAGAAATGGCACGCACCCCTCACGGAACTGTTGATAATGTTATGAGAGTACATTCTTTAAGACCAAGCACTATGAAAGGACATATATATTTATATAAATCAGTCTTACACGATGATTCAAATACTATACCAGAATGGTTTCAAGAGACTATCAGCTCTTACGTATCTATCCTGAACGAGTGTGAATATTCTCTGTCTAATCACTGGGCAAATGCAAAACATCTTATAAATGATAATAAAAAAAGTGAAAAAATCAAAGAGGCTTTGGATAAAAAAAGACCAGAAGAAGCATTCAGTGGAAAAGAACTAGAACTTTTAAAGTATTCTGAAAAATTAACTCTTTCACCCTCAAAAATGGAGGAGAAGGATGTCAAGTCTTTAAAAGAGAATGGTGTTTCTGATGGAGAAATCTTAGAAGCCAATCAAATTATTTGTTATTTTAATTATGTTAACAGATCAATAAATGGATTAGGTGTCTCCACCAAAGGCGATATTGTAGGATACTATAAAAATAAATAAACATAGGAAGATCATTATGCCCAAAGGCTATATATTAGCTGCCCATAGAAGCCCTGCAAACCCTCAAAAAAGAAGTGAATATATTGATTTGGCTGTTCCAGCAATAAAGTCTGCAGGTGGTAAATTTATTGCACAAACAACAAATGTTATTGCAAAAGAAAATGGTAGAAGTGAACGAACTGTTTTAGTGGAATTTAAAAGTCTAGAAAAAGCTATTGAAGCGTATAATAGTCCAGCTTATCAAAGAGCATTACACGCTCTTGGCGATGGAGCTGATAGAGATTTTCGTATTTTTGAAGGTGTTTAGTTTTTATTATATTAAAACCGCCCAAAGTATAACTGCAATTGTAAGCAAAATTAACGCTCTACTTAAAATAACTGAATTAGATAGTGTCCTACTTAAAATTGCACCCAATAGGCTCCATAAATTATGAACAAAAGTCTGAACAATAGCAAAACTACAAGTAATTATAATTATCTGCAAAGTAAAACTTCCCAACTGAGGTCCAAACTCTGTCCATGCAATTAATGTCATAACCCAAGCCTTAGGGTTTAGTGGATGAACAAGAATACCTTGTTTCCAACCAATATCAGGTTTACCTTCATTATTCTTAATATTAATATTCCAAGATTTAAGTGCTAAATAAATCATATATCCAGCACCAATAAACTTTATGACATTTTGAAATGTAGTAAAATTTACAAGTAAAACACCAAGCCCTAAACCCATTGCAATGTTTAAGAGTATCTTCCCAAGTGTTAAACCAAAGTTAAATGGGAGGCATTTATAAAAACCAAATTGAGAACCAGCGGACATAGCTAATAGGTTAGCTGGACCAGGTGTACCAACCATCAAAATAATAAAAGCCCAAAGACTGAATAAAACAGTAAAGTCTGACATAATAAAACTACATTTTATGATGCACGTTTTCTAAGGTGTGATAATAGGATCTTTTTTCGTAGACGTAAACTTTTTGGTGTCACTTCTAATAGTTCGTCATCTGCCATGTAAGCCATCATTTGCTCTAGAGTCATCTTGCGTGGTGGCGTTAAAATTACTGCCTGATCTGTACCAGAGGCTCTTACATTAGTAAGTTTTTTACCCTTAAGAACGTTAACCTCTAAATCATTATCTCTATTATGTTCCCCAACAATCATCCCCTTGTAAACTTTAGTCTTAGGTTCAACAAACATTGACCCTCGGCTCTGTAAATTGAAAAGTGCGAAGGCAACAGCCTCTCCTCTTTCAGTAGCAATTAAAACTCCATTCCTACGACCTTTAATCTCACCTTTAAAAGCATCATACTTTTCAAAAACTCTATTTAAAACACCAGTACCTTTTGTTTCAGTTAAAAATTGATTTTGGTAACCTATAAGACCCCTCGAAGGTGCTTTAAAAATCAATCTTGTTTTTCCTTTACCACCAGATTTCATTTCTTTTAGTTCTGATTTTCTCTGATTCATACTATCAATTACTGCACTTGAAAACTCATCATCAACATCGATAGTTACTTCTTCAAATGGTTCTAGTTTGGATCCATCAACATCTTTCTTATATAAGACCCTTGGGCGAGAGACATTTACCTCGTAACCTTCTCTTCTCATAGTTTCAATTAAAACACCTAACTGTAATTCCCCACGACCACCAATTTCAAAAGCATCTTTACTTTCATTTTCAGTGAACGTTACAGCAACATTTGTCTCAGCTTCAGCTAAAAGTCTTGATCTAATAAGCGTTGAGGTCACCTTTTTACCTTCAGTTCCCGCAAATTCAGAATCATTCACAGTGATAGTAATTGCCATCGAAGGAGGATCAATTGGAGTTGATAAAATTGCATTTTGAATATCGTTATTACATATTGTATCAGACACTGAAGCTTTATTTAATCCAGCTATACAAATAATATCACCAGCAAAAACTTCATCTATAGGAATTTTTTTAGTTCCTTGAAACCTCAATAATTTAGTAAGTCTTCCATTTTCTACTTTAATACTTTTAAGATTTAAGGCTTTTACGTTTTCATTAACTTTGACAGATCCTTGTATTACCTTACCAATTAGACACCTCCCTAAATAAGGATCAAAATCCAATAAAGATGCTAACATCGCAAAAGGTTTATTAACGTCAACATTTGGTTGTGGAACATATTTGAGTATTAGATCTAAAAGTGGGTCTAAATTATCGCGAGAAGCATTTAAATCATTTACACACCAGCCATCTCTTCCAGATGAATACAAAATAGGAAAATCAAGCTGCTCTTCACTAGCTTCTAAAGCAACAAAAAGATCAAAAACTTCATCCACAACTTCGTTAATTCTGCTGTCTTGTTTATCAGCTTTATTTATAACAACTATTGGTCTTAAGTCCTGTTTTAGAGCTTTACCCAGAACAAACTTAGTTTGTGGCATCGGTCCTTCAGATGCATCAACCAATAGGATAACTCCATCTGCCATTCCTAAAACCCTCTCTACTTCACCACCAAAATCCGCATGTCCAGGAGTGTCAATTATATTAAGTGTATGTGATTTCCAATTTATTGAAGTAGGTTTCGCAAGAATGGTTATTCCTCTCTCTTTTTCTAAATCACCAGTATCCATTAATCTTTCTTCTACTGACTGATTATCTCTGAAAACACCGCTCTGCTTCATCATTGTATCAATTAATGTAGTTTTTCCATGGTCAACATGAGCTATAATAGCGATATTTCTTAAATTATTTTTCATTTAATTTTTTAAGGGTTTAAGTTTTAAAATAAATTTTTAAATATTTTGTTTTCAATACAGTTGAAAGGAAATATTATCAACTCTAAATATATATGATATTAATATAATTAAAGTTTTGACTGAATACATTTAAGGTTTTTATGAGATATGTAGCACCATTGTCTACCGAAGAAGCAACTAATTATTTATTTTCAGAGAACGGAGTATCAAGAGTTCTTGCTGGAGGTACTGATGTACTTGTTCAAATGAAATCTGGAATAGTTGAACCCGATCTTATTGTTGATATAAAAAAAATCCCAGGAATACGTGAGATAATTAGACTAGATAAATTTTATAGAATAGGCGCTGGTGTGTCTGGATCAGAAGTTAAAGACAACGACGAACTTAATAAAATGGTACCAGGTGTTGTTGAAGCTTTGGATTTAATTGGCTCAACTCAAATTCAAGGGCGATGCACTATGGTTGGTAATTTATGTAATGCTTCACCCGCAGCAGACAGTGTTCCAGCGCTTGTAGCTGTAGATGCTGTTGTTAACATAGTTGGTCCTGATGGCAAAAGATCATGTAAAGTTGAAGAGATACCTATAGCTCCCGGTAAAACATCACTAAGAAGGGGTGAGTTTATAGTCTCAGTCGATATACCTATTAGGGAAAATTTTTCAGGTGATGCATATTTAAGATTTACACCAAGAACTGAAATGGATATTGCTGTTGTTTCTGCTGCTGTTGCTTTAACTATGACAAAGGAAGGCATTTGCGAAAGTGCAAAAGTTGTTTTGGGAGCAGTTGCTCCAACTGTCAAGATTGTTGATCAGGCTTCTAAGGTGTTAATTGGAACTAGACTGGACAAAACTTCAATTGATAAATTGTCACAACTATGCATAGATGCATGTAATCCTATTTCTGATAAAAGAGGAACAGTCGAATTTAGAACTGATGTTGCTGGTGTATTAGCATCTAGAGCTGCAAAAATAGCATATAAAAGAGCTGGGTTTTAACATGACACAAGTGCATATAAAAACAAATATTAACGGCGATAACATGGAATTTCTTTGCGAGCCTGAAGAAACTCTTCTTGATATTTTAAGGGATAAATTACAATTAACTGGCACTAAAGAAGGTTGTGGTACTGGAGATTGTGGAGCTTGTAGCATCACTTTAGATGGGAAACTAGTATGTTCATGCCTAGTATTAGGTGCAGAAGCAGATAATTCAAAGATTACAACAATTGAGGGGATGTCAGATGGAGAAACTTTACACCCACTTCAACAAAAATTTTTAGATCATGCCGCTTTGCAATGTGGAATTTGCACTCCAGGTATTTTAGTTGCTGCTAAAGCCCTTTTAGAAAAGAATAACAATCCATCTGAGAGTGAAGTTCGATATTGGCTTGCCGGAAATCTATGTAGATGTACAGGTTATGATAAAATAATACGAGCTGTTATGGATGCAGCTAAAGAAATGAGAGGTTAGTTTAATGTCTCCATTAGACAATACATATGAAAGAAAATTTAAAGTTATTGGTACTAAACCTCCTAGACCAGATGGGATTGAAAAAGTAACTGGTAGAGCTCAGTATGGTGCAGATCTATATGTCCCTAACATGCTTTACTCAAAAATTTTAAGGTCGCCACACCCTCATGCAAAAATACTATCTATAGACACTTCTGAAGCTGAAAAATTAGATGGTGTTAAAGCAGTTATAACTTCTAAGGACTTCAAAAATTACTCCAATAATAAGCCAAATGATATACTTTTAAATTGTATAGCTCATGACAAAGTTTTGTATGATGGACATTGTATTGCTGCAGTAGCTGCTTTGACAAATAGTATTGCTAGAACTGCAATAAAGTTAATCAAAGTTGAGTATGAGATTTTACCTCATGTAACTGATGTTGATGAAGCAATGAAATTAGATGCTCCAGTTGTTAATAAAGGATATGTCCTTGAAAATGTACCTTCAGGTTATTCTGAAAATGTAACAAGTTATTATGAATTTGGTCATGGTAATCTCAAAGATGGTTTCAATAATGCTGATTTAATAATTGAAAGAACATTTAAAACTGAAGCAGCTCATCAAGGATATATTGAACCCCATGCATGTCTAGCTTCAATGACTTCTGACGGTAAAGCTGATCTTTGGTGTTGTACTCAAGGACACTATAATGTCAGAGCCTTATGTGCAGATATTATGGGTATGGAATCTTCCCAACTAAGGGTCACACCTTCAGAAATAGGTGGAGGTTTTGGGGGTAAAACATGTATTTTTATTGAACCGATTGCCTTAGCACTTTCTTTAAAAAGTGGAAAGCCTGTTAAACTTGTTATGAATAGAGATGAAGTTTTTAAAGCTACTGGCCCCACAGTTTCAACATCGATGGATGTAAAAATTGGAATGACTAGCAAAGGTATAATTACTGCAGCTGAAGCATCACTAAGGTACCAAGGAGGTGCATTCCCAAATGGTACTGTAGAGATGGGTGCTCAAAGTGCATTTGCGGCTTATGACTTGAAAGCCGTGATTACTAAGGGATGGAATGTTCTTACAAATAGACCTAAACAGGCTGCTTACAGAGCACCTGGCGCACCTCAAGCTATATATGCTGTCGAGAGTGTTATTGACGAGTTGTGCCAAAAACTCAATTTAGATCCATTGGATACTAGGATTAAAAATGCTGCAAAAAAAGGAACTTTATCTTCATACGGACCTACTTTTGATGACATAGGTCTTTTAGCAACATTAGAGGCAGCAAAAAAACATCCGCATTATTCCGCTCCGCTTAAAGAAAATCAAGGAAGAGGTTTGTCATGTGGATTTTGGTTTAATTTTGGTGGTGATACATGTGTAACGCTTAATGTTAATTTTGATGGAACTATTGGTGTAACTGAAGGTAACCCTGATATTGGTGGATCTAGAGCATCTATTAGCCAAATGGCTGCTGAAGAACTAGGTGTTCCTTATGAAAAAGTAAGAACTATTATAGCTGATACAAATTCATTGGGCCACAATGAAGTGACTGATGGCAGTAGAGTTACTTTTGCTGTAGGATTGGCTACAATTAAAGCGGCTCGTGCAGCAATTAAAGAAATGTGTAAAAGGGCATCTTTAATTTGGGGCATTGATGAAGATGCCGTCAGATGGGAGAATGGTTCTGCTATTCCAGCTGGTCCTAATGCCGGAGAATTTGAACCTATGACTATAGAAGAGATTGCTGCAATGTCTTCTGAAACCGGCGGTCCAATTGCTGGTCACCATGAAGTCAATGCTGAAGGTGCTGGTGTTAGTTTTGGAGTGCATTTAGCTGACGTGGAAGTTGACAAAGAAACTGGTTCAACAAAGGTTATAAAATATACAGTTTTCCAAGATGCAGGTAAGGCCATACATCCATCCTATGTTGAAGGTCAAATGCAGGGCGGGGCTGTTCAGGGTATTGGTTGGGCTCTTAACGAGGAATATATCTACGGAGATGATGGTAGACTCCAAAACTCAGGTTTTTTAGATTATAGAATTCCTGTAGCATCTGATTTACCAATGATTGAAACTGTAATTCTTGAAATTCCTAATCCAGGACATCCTTATGGTGTTAGGGGTGTTGGTGAAACACCAATTGTACCACCTTTGGCAGCAATCAATAATGCAGTTTCCAGAGCAACAAGCATACGATTTTCAGAGTTACCTTTGTCTCCTCCAAAAGTGTTATCAGCCTTGAAACATAAGGTTAAAGATGATTAAGGTAAGGATCTGGGGATCTTTGCAAAAAGCCACCAATAATAGTGAGCATGTCGAAGTTGAAGCTGAAAATTTCAAACAGTTATTAGATAACTTATGTCTTAAGTATCCAGAATTGAAGCCACAAATATCTAGAGGTGTTTCTGTAGCAATTGACGGTATAATTTATAAAAATTCATGGTTTACTCCCATTAAGCCTGAAAGTGAAGTTGTATTAATGCCTTATATGGTTGGAGGTTAAATTGTTAATTA
>CETI01069071.1_pt1 | contig 14890 bp, 12 predicted proteins | sample 361441 | NCBI WGS metagenome assembly CETI01 (sample SAMEA2622478, study PRJEB7988) | marine metagenome | biome: marine biome (ENVO:00000447); feature: deep chlorophyll maximum layer (ENVO:xxxxxxxx); material: "saline water (ENVO:00002010), including plankton (ENVO:xxxxxxxx)" | depth 90 m | reverse complement strand
CTCCAAAAGGACCACAAGGCGGAACAACTCCTCCAAAAGGACCACAAACACCACCAGTTGATAAAAACAAAGACGGTGTTGATGATAAAACTGGTGCAGAAGTAGATGCAGATGGTGACGGCAAGAATGATGTTACTAAAAAGCCAGTTAAGAAACAAAAGACTGGAGGCAAAGTAAAAGGTCAAGTAAGTGATACTGATAGTGCAAAATATCAACGTGACAGAAGAGCAAAACTAAAACAACAACAAAAAGATGCAAACAAAGATGGCAAAGATGATGCAACCGGACAACCTATTCAGCAACAACCAGCAACAGGTGGTAAAGGTGCCGCTCAGGCAGATGCACAGGCAGATGATATTGCCGCAAGAAAAGATGCAGTTGCACAGAGTAAAGCACAAAGAGGTGCAATTACTCCACAAGACCATCAATTAATAAGAAATGATTTAGCCGCACTGGCGCAAACTAAAGATCCAAAAATTGCAAGGAAAATTGCAGATAAATTAAGTGCATACAAAGACCAAGGCACAGACGTTTCAGACTATGCTAGTTCATTGAATGCTGTACAGAAGAAAGTAGGTATTCAAGGAACAGCGGCAAAAGTAGCCAGAGGAATGCGTTCTGAGGCATATCAATTTATGAATAGCATATTAGAATCTGTAAATTTAACTTGGCAAGATATAGGTTATGATGTTATAATATTAGAAGAAGAAACAGAATATGTATATCTAATCCCTGCAGGATTACAAAGGATTAGAGAGTTAGCCGGTGTATAATGAAATTTTTAGAAATATCAAAACCTCTAATAACACAAATACTTTCTGAAAGTTTAATACTTGAAGCAGAAGGTAAAAATACTCATCTAGAACATTTAGAAGATAATATTTTTAATAAAGGTTTTGCAGGAGCCAAAGAAGCAGTAAACTATCTTTACAGTTTACATCAAATGCTAGAAGGCAGTTCAAAAGAATCAGTAAGCATGACAACAAAATGGGATGGAGCACCAGCCATTGTGGCAGGTAAAGATCCTGAAACAGGTAAATTTTTTGTAGGTACAAAAGGTGTATTTGCCAAAAAGGCAAAAATAAATTTTACTGAAAAAGACATAGATATTAATCATGCAGATGTAGGTGATAAAGACGGTAGTGGATTAAGAAAGAAACTTAAACTTGCATTAAACTATCTAAGTAAATTAAATTGGAATACAGTTGCACAAGGAGACATGTTGTTTGCAGGACCAGAAGATATAGAATCAGTTGCAATAGACGGAGATAACTATATTGCATTCAAACCTAACACAATAACTTATGCAATACCAAAAGACAGCGATTTAGAAAAACAAATTTCAAGTGCAAGTTTTGGTATTGTGTGGCATACAGAATATGTAGGAGGACCTACACTTGCAGACACAACTGCTAAATTTGGTTTTGACAGTAGTGTGTTAGGACAAGCAAACGGTGTGTGGCACAGAGACGCCACAATAAAAGATTTAAGTGGTACAGTTACACTTACAAGTGATGAAAGTGCAGATGTATTACAAGCAATTAAAGATGCAGACACATACTTAAAAAGCATAGACAATGAAACATTTAGTTGGCTTGAAAAAGGCAACGATTTAATTGGCAAAGATTTCTTACAACAATTAAAAGCACATGTAAACAATGCCATAAGAGCAGGCGGGTTTGAACAAAACCCTACAAAGTTTGCACAAAGTTTTGTACAAAAATACATAGACTTTATGACAAAAGAAATAGACAAAGTAAAAACTCAAGCAACTAAAGATAAAAAAACAGACCTTATGGTTCAAGGTGTAAGATTTATCAAAGAGCATGTTGAAGGTATTGTAGCAGTATATGATTTATATCTTAAAATTATAGAAGCAAAAGTTAAATTGTTAAATAAACTAGGAACGTTACAACAAATACCTACTTTTATTAAAAGCGAAAAGGGTTACGAAGTAACAGGAGAAGAAGGTTTTGTTGCAGTAGACAGATTAGGTAATGCATTAAAATTAGTAGACAGATTAGAATTTAGTAGGCAAAATTTCCAAACAGGAATGCCAGGAGCATAATGGATTTTCAATTAATAGACCAAGATTTAAGTGAAAGCAAACTGTATAGATACACAGGAAACTTTGCACGACTTTCAGGTAGAGATATTGCTGACTTATTATATCTGCAAACATTAAGTGTAATAATGTTTACAAAAGATAAAGAACAACAGGATTACGGTGTTGCTTATGCTAGAAAGAGTACTGCATATGGACCTTATGCTTTGTTTAGAACACATGCAACAGATATCTACATGTTGGCTTATGCAATAAAGTATTCAGACAATACAAGTTTAAAAATAAGTGGAAAAGATAGAAAGTTCTTAGACAAATTGCAATTTAACAATAGACAGCATTTTAATTTTTTAAGAAAGTTAGGACAAACAACTCCAAGTAGAAGTGAAATTAGTTCATTTTTAATAAGACTAGAACGTCAATTAGATATTAAAGAATCACAATATAGATTATTTAGACGTTTAATTGTTGATTGGAGTGATTTAAAGTATGCACAAAAGCAAATGGTAGTGGCAAAAATTATGCAACGCATGAGAATAAAAGCCAGACCTAGTGAAGTTTTCCAACACATAGTGGCAATGAAAACTACAAGAGCATACAAAGAGCCTAAACGTAAATCAGATACATTGAAAAGAGCCGCCGCAACAGTTGGTGGTGCTTATGTAGGAAGTAAAGTATTACCAAAACTTACCAAAGGAAAGTTAGGTTCTAAAACAGGTGCAGGAATTGGCGCAATAGCAGGTTATTGGGCAAGTGGTAGAAAAAAATTATAGATAAATATTAACATGAAAATAGCAGATATAGTCATAGTCGAACAAAATGTAAACGATATTGTCATGCAAGAAATTGAAGACAAAATTGGACCTGTGGGCAGAAGAAGACCTGGCTGGGAAAATGTAGACACACCCAGAGTAGTACAAAAAGCAAAAGGTTTATACACAACAGGTGGACCAAGTATGACACCAGGTTTGGCTGTGGATTTGGCTATTGAAGAATTACATCCAGAATTAAAAGATAGAATGAAATCAGAGTTTGGATTTAAACGCAGTACACCTGGAATTGACCCTGATAAAATGAAATCTTCATCAACAAAAGATTCAGATGATGATTCTAGAAGTAGAAAAGATGCTATTGGTAGAAGCCTAAAACACGACAGATACTATGGTACAACTGTAGAACCAGAAGCCAAACCCAAAAAAGACAAAGTCGGCATAGCAAAACGTTTCAAAGATATAGGACCTTTGAGAAAACTTAAAAGTCCTGGCAAAGTTGCAAAAGCAACAAGAGATACTATAGATGATATTTCTGGTGCAGTTAAAAAGATTAGAGATTTAGCACCTCAAACTAAAAAATCTTTTAACTTTACAAGAAAAGGCAAATAGTATTACATTTTTACTATACTTTAAATTCCAAAAATAATCGATAAATACTTGTATCCAAAGCATGTTCTTAAAACGGTGGTGGTTTAGAGACCACGAACATGTAAAAAAACAGTAGGAGACTATCATGGCACAAACAAGAGTGAATGGTGCAGTTCTTGATAACAGTCAACTTATGGTTGGTACTTTAAGTCACTTCATTATTGATGAAGTAGATGGTACTGACAACATTAGCCAATTTGGGTTCTCAGGTGGAGCGGCTCAAAAAGGTGAATTAGTTGTTCAAGGTATATCAACAATTTGTACTCCAGTACTTATTAACAGCATTTCTGCGACAGTAATGCATGTTGGTGTTGAAGGTTCACCTACCGCGGCTAGATTACTAGCGGCTATTCAACCAATGCTTACAGGTAACGGAGCAAACGCAACGGTAACTGCAGGTGAATACAGAGTAGTGTAACCTAAAAGTTTTAAACTTTGAAAAATCCCCGCCTTGTGTGGGGATTTTTTTTGACTTATTAATCTGTACAAAGTGATAAATACAGTTATTACATACACAGGAGACAGTATGGTGGGAACAAGAAGCGGAGCAATGGCATCCGTAGAAGTATTAACAGGTAACATTGAGTTTTTTACTTTGTTCACTACTTTAGACATAACAGCATCTGGAAATTTTGCAGATAACAGTCAAAAAGATTTCGAAAGTGTTGTACAAGTAATAGGAATGAGGGCAATGCCAACTGTGATGAATAATCCAGTACAACTAAATGGAGTAGGTACAAACAAATTAGAAAATTTTGGTGCACCTACATTAACTGGAGCAGGTTTTATTTTTAAATTTGCTACAGAAACTCCTAATGCCCATACAGTAGACACACTTAAAGATGAATTAAATGGTGTAGTGCTTAATGCAGGCACCATAGATACTACAGGTTCCATAAATATGGAATTTACTAAACAGGATTTATTATAAGATGAAGAAACCTGAACCAGAAAAGAAACCAGTTGAAAAGCAGGTGTATGCAGAATCTAATAATTTAGAAGCACACATAATTGCTGACATGTTGCGTATTGAAAGTATTACTACTGAATTACGTGAATTCAAAGATGATACAAAAAGACGTTTAGACAAAATGGAAAATTGGCTTATTGCTATTGTAGGAACAAGTTTTACTACTTTGATTGCACTGGTTGTTGGTTTATTAGTAAACATGATGGGATAAAATGTTAATTAGTGATATAACAGAAGAACAAATTACCGAAGCCAGAATGGTCTGGCGTAGAATGGGTAAAAAAATTAAACGTGCTGTTCGTTGTACAAGCGGTAGGCGTAAAGGTAGAGTTGTGAGTAAACCATCACAATGTACTGCACCTATTAATATGAAAAAACGTATGGTACTAAAAAGAACTAAAGCCAGAATGGGTAAACGTCTTAGTAGAATTAGCCAAAGAACTAAAAGAATGAATCCAGCGGCTAGAAGATTAAGACAACTTAATAGAAGATAAACGTATGAAAGCAAAAGATGTTAGAACGTTAGAAAGTGTACTACTGGAATATGGCATGTCATCAGGTGCCAGTACACCAACATCTGCACAACAAACAGGTGCTAGTGCAAAAGCAAACAAAAAGACTAGTCCAACAACTCAAAAAACAACTCCTAAAAAAGATTTAGGCAGTCCTACAACAAGTCCAGGACTCAAAGTAGAACCAGAACAACCCGAAACACCTCAACCAGTTGCCAAAAAGGCAGGTGAACTAGATGTAGATGCAGAATTCAAAGATGACAAAGGTGAAGTTGCAGGTAAAGTAGTAAGCAAACTAGGTGACAGACCACAACCAGACAAAGTAGTTGTGCAGGATCCTAAAGGAGAATACAAGATTGTAGATCCTAAAGATGATGTATTTGTTGATTTAGAAGAAAGTGAAAAAGTTAAAAAACTATCTCAAAAATCAGCAAACAAAGTTAAAGCACACATCAAAGATAGCAGGAAAAAAATTAAAAGATTAGCCAAACTTGGTTTAAAAGAATCAGAACAAAAATTATTTGAAATAAACTTTAATAGAAAAGAAGTTGTAAACAGTTCTCTTGATGCACAAATACGTTGTGGTTGGGAGGCAGAAACTATTTGGGAAAACATAGAAGGTGATACTGATGATGTTGACAATCTAACATTAAGTGAAATAGATGACCAATATGGTGGAGTTGATTGGGATAGTATTAGTGAAAGTTATACAGATTGGCTATATGAATACAAAGTAGAAGAATATATGGAAGATGCTATAGATGATTGGGTAAACAATCGCATAGATGATGAAGATGTTATCAATGACTTTATAGATGATGCAGGTATCAGCGAAAGTGATTGGGCTGATTATAGAGAAGAAGTACTAAGAAGCGAATACGGTGAAAGAGTTGATGATGAAGACATAGATGAACTTTCCGAATTATATGGATACGAAGATGAAAATTGGGCAAGAGAATATGTAGAAATGGAACGTGAAGGTGATTTGAGAGACTGGTTGGGAGAACAAGCCGCAGACGACGATGATGTAAGACAAAGTGCATACGAAGATGCAGAAAGTAATTATGATTATGACGATTGGATCAATGACCAATGGTACAGCATGAGTTCATTCTGTGATGACATGGGCATAGATTACAGTTATGGAAACAACTTAGGTGAAGTTGCCGAACTTGTTTCAAAATTTGTCAGAGAAAATAGTGCTTTTTCAGATGATCATGTGGAAAGTGGCGACTATGGTAACACCAGTGGCAGTACAATACAATATGCGGTAGAGTCAGACAGCAGTATTGACGGATATGGAACAGGTGCAGAAATTATATCACCAGTGTTTAGTACTCCAAGAAGAATGTTAGCAGAAATGAAAAAGTTTTTTGAGTTCCTGCAAAGCGAAGGAGCATCAACAAACAACAGTACTGGATTGCATGTCACAATGAGTTACGATGCACAAGGTGAGGAAGCCAATGAATGGCTTGGTAAAAATGGAGTGAACAGAGTTAAAATGGCTGTGTTGTTAGGAGACCAATACTTATTAAATGAATTTTTAAGAGGCAGTAACACTTACACCAAAAGTCAATACAAAGAATTACAAAATGCAATTGGTGACCTTAAACAAGAATCAGGTACTGAAGGTATCAAAAAAGCAGAAGCATTCTTAGATAAGGCTATCAGTGATGACAAATTCCGTGCAATACATTTTAAAGGTCAAATGGATAGAAAAACTATGACGGATCTAATAGAGTTTAGAATAGGTGGTGGAGAAGATTACGAAACAGACTTCGACAAAGTATTCAAAGCAGTAGTAAGATATGCCACCACAATGATTGCTGGGCATACAGACCAATATGAAGGCGATTATGTAAAAGCATTGTCCAAACTATTGCGTAAAGCAAATGACGTTGCACAAGGTGATGTAGAAGAAGTAGATGAACTCAAAGGCCAATTTGAAGATGTTGCCAGCGATCCAATATTGGATATAACAAAAGCAATGATTAGTTCTAAAAAATATTTAGACTTTTCTAGAAAAATGCTACATTCAATGGAAAAATTAAAACAGGCTAGACAATCATTAGAACCTAAAGCAGACATCAAATGGAAAAAACAATGGATGGAATTCATTGAAAACACAAATGCTAGTTTAGATGATTATGATAGTTCTTTAAAAAGAGCATTAAACAGCATTAAATACTCCAAAAGAGGCAAAGTCAAAGAAGAAGATGATATTATCGATAAAGTAAATCGAGCAAGAAGCGGTAGGTCAATTAAAGCATACTTCCAACCATCAACGTCTCAGCCCAGTAAAGAGGCTGGTGCTATGAGAAGAGAGGCTGTAAAAGAATTTAGTGAAGCACTTGGAATGGTTGCTGTAGATGTTGCTAAAGGAACTGCAAGACAACAACCAAATGCAAAAAGTATCGGTGCTTTAAGAACCTTTATGAAAAAAGAAAGTATCTCTGATAAAGAATTAGACAACAATATTAAATTAGTGTTAGATGATTTACAAATGGATGCAAATCTCACAATTCAAAACAGAATTGAAATGGTGAGAGAAGGTTTGAACAAAATGTTGCAAAGAGAAGTAATTTCAAGACCAGACTTTATCTCTGCACCTGAAGTTGAATCTGCAGTCAAAGGCATGTGGAATGTAATGAACAATAAAGATTTTAATCCTACTGTACTTAAAGAACTTACAACACTTGGTATAGATGTTCGCACAGGCAAAGATTCAAAAGCCGATATGAAAGAAATCATAGAGAATATGAAAAATCTTTTCAAAGATGCAAGTAGCAAGAGACAGTTTAATGATTTTTATAATCACTTAACAACTGAAGGATACAACAGCAGACCTTTCTTTGTACAACCAGGAATGATTTATAACAAAGAAGGTTTTAATAATTTTATAAAATTTGTAAAACAGTTTGAATCTTACAGTGAACCTGTAAATAGAAATCACAATCCAAACATATATGATGATGACAGTTATGAAGATGTTGCATTAAGCAAATATACAATGTTGTTGAGAAGAAGATTTGATTTTCTTGAGCAACAATTTGCCACAGACCAATCAAAAACAACAGAAAGTCTAAAATTAATGGTACCTTTGATTGAAAAATTTTATGAAACAAATAAATCAGAAGACGGAGGAACTGAGTTTGCAGATATATTTGGAATAGATCCAGAAGAAGTAAAAGATTTACCCAACATGTCAGATGAAGACAAAGAAAACTTTATGGATATGCTTGGGGAAACAGATGACCAAACATTTCTTGGTATTAGAAGTTACAAATATGAAAACATTCAAAATGTATTAGATGATATTGTACAAGGTGATGTAACAAAAAGAACAATTACAAATCTAGAAGATTTTGTTACTGATACAGTTAGAGAATGTTTAGGTGCATATTATAGAAACAAAGAACGTTATCCGGCTTATTATAAATTTAAAGAAATAAAAAATCTTTTGAAATCCAGATTCAAAGGTCTAAGTGACTTTATGAGAGGCATAGATAAAATATTTGTTGATAATGGATTTGCAAGTCAAGACAGTTCAATTAAACGTAAGCAACAACTGACCAAAGACAGAGATAACTTTAAGAAAACAATTCGTAACAGTTCGTATGCTACCATAAACATACCTGGACATTCTTTTACATACATGAGAAAATCAGATTATGATAATATAATGGAATGGATAGATGAGTACGGAGACCAAAAAGATGATTCAGGTGCACCTATGATGCCTAATCGTACATTGTTGCAAGATGTTGTGGATGGTGCAACAAAGGTAAACAAAGGTTCTAGACCTGGCATGTTTTTTGTTGTTCCTTCGGCTCATTGGGGACCATTAGAAGATGCTGTGAGTGGAAGTGAATTATTACAAATTTATCAAAAAGTTGGCAATATGAGTCAAAACTGGAGAGCAGTAAACTATGGTAAGTTGTTTGAAAAGTTTGCTTCTGTGTATGGAATAGATTTTAAAACTTTAAACAACCCAGACAAATATGTATCATTAGATGGAGAGGATAGAAGAAAAATATCAAAATCATTTAGGATTGAATTTACTGGAAAGTTAGATGGCAGAGCAGGTATGGGAGATGTTGAAGAACTTATACCTACCGAAGAACTAAAAAATAAATATTCAGGTGAGCCTTTAAACAGAAGTAGTGCCGCCAGTTGGACAATACAAAACGATGATAAACTTTCTTCGGCATATGATTGGGTAAAATATCACGGTAAAGATGCAGACAAAATTAAAAATAAAGTTAATGATTTAGTCATAAACAAAGGCATGGGTTTTTACAAAGCAATTCAAACTGTAATGGAACAAACACCCAAAGGCATAAGGGTAATAGATAATAAAAGAATTATTGATGCAGGTGGCGTCGAACACATGCAAGGCGATGCATCTAACACTATTCAAGATGCAGTAAATTGGACCAACTTAGCAGACTTCTTTAAAATAGAAAGAGGTGTAGACAATCAAGGTCCAAACATATTAGAAAAAGTTGCTAGAAACTTTGATGGTAATCATGAATGGAGACCAGAACCAGAACCAAATGTTGTTGGTATGGAAAGATGGGTAGCAAGTGTAAAAGCCGCCGCAGAATATATAAAAATGAATTACATGGTAAGTGCTGGCAACTACTTTAGAAAAAATCCTGACGGCAGTCCTGGAGATGATGTAGGTTCTATTTACGGTGATTCAGGTTCTGCTCCACCACCAAGTAGAAGAGGAAGAGCAGACGACGAAGCAGATGGTGTAGGTATCACATATCTTTCAACTGACGAAGTAACTGAACAAGATTATGCAGATATGCGTGAAAAGTATATAGAATTTAATACTATGATGCAAGATGGCATAGGATATCATATTTTGAGACCAGAAGTAAGCGATTTAGTTGGATTCTTAAAAAATCCAAGAAATGACGAAGATTTCAAAAAGGCTGTCATGAGAAAACTATTAATAGACAAAGAAGAAGCAAATAGTCAACTGCCAAGAACTTTCCAAGATGCATTAGCCAAAGGTAGACAATACCTAGCTCAGAATGAAAGTGTGTTTGACAGGTTCGATAAATTACCTTTAGAAGAACAGTTGCTTATTATAAATGAATCCACAGTATTAGAAAAGTGGAGTAAGAAATACAAAGACAGTATAAATTGCAGTAATCCAAAAGGCTTTAGTCAAAAGGCTCATTGTGCAGGCAAAAAGAAAAATGAAGGCAAAAGAATACCACGTAAAAAAGGACAACCAGCAGGAAGTAAAAAACATAGTGACTTGTACACAGATGAAAATCCCAAAGGCACTATTAAAGGATTAAAATTTGCTACTGTGAAAGACGCAAAGGCTAGTGTTAGTAAGATAAGAAGTTCAGGTAAAAAACATGCTCACAAAATACAGGCGGCAGTTGCTATGGAACAACGTGCCAAAGCGGCAGGTAAAAAATCAGCCGCGGCTGTATATAGAACATTCATTAATCAAATGAAAAAGAAAACTGAAAAGATGAATGAAAGACCTTTGACAAAAGGTGAAAAGAGCGATAAAGAAAAGTATGTTAAAGGCATGAAAAAGTCCAAAGGCGATTTTGAGAAACGTTATGGCAAAGATGCCAAAGCAGTTATGTATGCAACAGCAACCAAAATGGCTAAAGAAGGTTTAGATGAATCTACAAATGACTTTGATAGAATAGAAATTATAAACAAAATATTAGCAGACCATTTTCCCGTAGGCGACCTTAAAAAACAAATGTTGGCATTCCAGGCTATACCTATGCCTGAAATGTTAAACGCATTTAGAGAATTAACAGCACAAGGCGGTAAAGATGCATGTGCTAGAGGTATTGTAAGACATTTTGTAAATGCACTACCAGACCACATGAAAGAAAAAATAGATTTAAATGAGTGGAGCAAACAACATGTTGCTAAACTGCTTAAAGAATATAAAGATATTGGTGCTGAAAAAGACAACATCATAAAAACTATTAGTGGTTTAGATGCTACAAATGAAGAACATGCAGACCTATTAGATAGAATATATAAATTATTAAACAGCGAAGATATAGGAAAAACATTAGACAAAGCATTTAGTTATCCATTAATGGACGAACCTTTTTCAGATAAACAAAAAGAAAAAGTAATACAAGACATTACTAGAATTATCAGTACACTTGATAGTGACTATGCAACAATGAGTCAGTTTATAGAAAGATTAGAAAAAACAGGAACAGTTGTTAATATAGGAGAATTAGACAAACCACTAAACACATTTGCAAATGTATTTGGTGACGATATTAGCACAAAAGCCTTTAGAGCATTAACGTCATATGGTGTTGGTGTTAATCAAAAAGGACCTGGAGAATACGGACTAGCATGTTTAAGTAATAAAATAAAACTTGCATCTGGTGAAGGTGACTTAGAAATAGAAGGCATAGGTAAAGTAGAACTAAAAGCGGCTACAAGTAGCACTGGTGGAAGAATAGGTTACGGTGGCGGAAGCCAAAAGGCTAAACAGGCAGTAATAGAAAAGTATGCAGAAAGAATTCCAACAGTTATGGGTGCAATTGGTGGTGTAGGCGGAAGTTTAGGATTTACAAAATTTATTAATGGACTTAATGCAGATTTACCTCCAACAGATCCTAACAATCAAAAATTAAGAAGACAAATTGCAGAAGATTTATTTAGAATGGATATGGAAGAATTTGCACTTCCTATATGTGATGTAATAGCCAAAGATGCAAGTGCAGAAAATATTGAAAATGCATATCTAAGACAAAACTTCTTATGGTATAAAGACAGAGATGATTTTGATGCTTTACTTTTAATTAGTATTCCTAACCAAAAAACTGCAATGATTAAAAATGAAAATGACTTAATTGCATTTAGACGTAGTGGACATGCAATGGCTACCTCTATTAGTATTATACCTACACAGGCTGGTGCTGGTAGAGAACAATGGGCACAATTAAGTCTTAAGAAAGGAACAGTATAATGAGGGCAAATGATTTAAACAAATGTCCTAGAACTAGAGAAACACAATGCCAATGTGAATCTTTGCATACATTTAATGAAGCAGAAGAAACTATAAAAGCACTTGTAAATTTTGAGCATACAGAAGGTGATGTGCAAGGCATCATTAAAATGAAACAAGAACCAGGCAAGCCTACAATAATTAGAGGACTTATAAAAGGATTAGAGCCAGGCGAACATGGATTCCACATACACGAATTTGGCGATTTAAGTGATGGCTGTGCTAGTGCAGGTGGTCATTATAATCCAGACGGAGTTGACCATGGTGACATAGATGGTGGGCATGTTGGAGATTTAGGTAATGTCACAGCAAATGAACAAGGTGAAGCAAGATTTAAAATTGTTGCCAGACGTGTAGATTTAAGTGGTGATAGAAGTGTAGTTGGTAGAGCAGTTGTTGTACACGCCGGCAGAGATGATTTAGGTAAAGGCGGAGATGAAGAAAGTCTTAAAACAGGTAATGCTGGAGATAGATTAGGTTGTGGTGTTATTAGACTAAGACAAGGCATAGAAGAAGAATATGAAAGACATGTTAGCGACAAGCACTTTAATAGAAATCAATTACCCCAAATAAGAAAAAGAGACATTAAAGATTCACCATTTAGTTTTAAACAAGGCACTATTACATTAGACAAAATTAAACCTGTACAAAGTCAAAGAGTAGATGGATTAAGTAAAAGAGCAGAGAACATGTTCTTTGATGGAGATTACAGACCTTTTATAATAGATAAAAAAGGATATCTTGTAAATGGTCATCATAGATTTGATGCCGCAAACATATTAGGCATAGATAAAGTAAAAGCAATTATTGTAGATGCTGACATTGAAGAATTAATGAAACATTTTTCACATAAAGTTAGTGACCAAGCAGTAATGGACAGTTTGCAAAATAAACTTACAACAATGCTCACATCAGAAGATGCTAGTAATTGTAAACATGGTAAGTATTTTTGTAGCACAGACAAAGTTTGGAAATGCAGAAAAAAGCCTAAAAAGAAAAGAGTTACAGAAGATATGAAAAGTGTTTTAAAAAAAGCACTTGATGATTTAAAACAAGGTGCTAAAGAATATAAAAAAGCACATGATAAAAAAGCAGAATACAATCCATTAGCACATTCAAAAGGTTCTGTATTTGATCCAGATAGATATAAAAAGCCTTTACCAAAAGAAGTAGATGAGTTTGTAAATAAATTAGTACCCACAGATGTAGGTAGAGATACTGTTGGAGATTACATAGTACACTACGAAGGATTTACAGATGAATGTAATGATGGGCATGACGATAATTCTATAGATGATGTTTATGCAGATGTTTATAGAGACTTTGATAGCAGACAAGGACAAAAAGCACTTATAAGAGGTGTAGCAAACGATGAACTTGGTTGTGGTAATAATCCTGTGTTGTATAGTGTTTATAAGAATGTTAATGAAAGAAATCTAAATCCTGCTGTAAAAGATTATGTTAAAGACAAAAAGACAAAATTAATTAAAGTTAAAGTAGCAGACTTAGATGACGAAGCAATTGATGACCGTTTTGGCAGAGTAATAGATACTGATCCAGATGTAGGTGTTGATTTAGACGACCCGATACTGATAGACAAAGATGGCAAAACAATACTTGATGGCTTTCACAGAGTGTATCAAGCAAAACGTGTTGGCAGAGATGTAATACCAGCAGAGATTGTAGATGAAAACTTTGCTGACGGTAAAAAGAAAGGCAAAAGCAGACCTGGTAGAGTAAAAAAAGCAGGTGCTAGTTGTAAAGGCTCAGTGAGTAGTCTTCGTGCAAAAGCAAAAAAGTACAGTGGTGAGAAAGGAAAAATGTATCACTGGTGTGCAAATATGAAAGCCGGCAAGAAAAAAGGATAAATACTAGCATGAAGATACATGAAATAATTCAAGAGACAGCATCAGTAGGAGGCATGAGTGCAGGTGCAGTTGCCACAGTTGTAAAACCAATTGCAAATGATGTACAACGTGTTGTCCAAAGACCTAAAAAGCCTAAAAAGACAAAACATGCACACAAGAAGCCAGGTCCTAAAAAGAAATTAAAGAGTTCTATAATAAAACGATGAAAGTTCTAAAAAATAAACATGGTTCCACATTCGTTAGCAGTAAAGAGTTTCACTTCTTTGACAAGTTGCGTAGCGAAAAAGGTATATATGAGTATGAACTTACAGAAAATGAAGTACACACAGCAAAGGAATTGAGAAAGAGAGGATTAGTTCTCAGAATTAATGATAATGGTCAACCGAAATACAAAGCATACCCGCAAAAAGAAATTATCTAAAAAGAAACAGCAAGAACTAGCAAAAAAGTTAGAGTCTAGTGTTGCGAATGTTTCTAAGAAAGGTATATTTTTTAAATCAAGAGACAAAAACGGTATTTACAGTATTGTTGATGGCACAACTAAATCTGTAATTATTGAACATATAGTATTACCAGAAACAGCAAATCAAATCTTAACCACTCTTAGACAATCTAATAAAAAGAAATTGCCTAAAATAATAGAAAAGTTTAATGAAACATTAAGGCAATACCAACCTATTATAGAAAAACATTTGAATGATTTATTTTTCTACAAGCATACACTAAAAACCACTAAAGATACTGTTAAATTCTTCTCAACTGAAGCAAGAATTGACATATCTGTATCAAAATTACGACACGAAAGAGATTGTTTACAAGATAAATTAGGTATTAATGTGTTACATGCAACACACCTAGACTAACAAACTGACATATTTTTTCCAATAATTGATAAATACAATTAACAAATTTATTTTATCGGGAAAACAAAATGAAAATTGCAAACTTTAATCAAACACCTTTAGATAGAATCAAAGCAATGAATAACTATCTTAAGGAAAACCATGGTGTTAAAGTTACTGGCTTTCATACA
>CETI01227144.1_pt1 | contig 14929 bp, 14 predicted proteins | sample 361441 | NCBI WGS metagenome assembly CETI01 (sample SAMEA2622478, study PRJEB7988) | marine metagenome | biome: marine biome (ENVO:00000447); feature: deep chlorophyll maximum layer (ENVO:xxxxxxxx); material: "saline water (ENVO:00002010), including plankton (ENVO:xxxxxxxx)" | depth 90 m | reverse complement strand
AGCAGCAACCCCAAGTATTAATGAAGTAATATTTAAAATGAAACCAAAAATAATCTCTAAATGGTTCTCAATTAATGTTGATTTTAAACATGAAGATTTAATTCCGATACCTTTAGGAATAGCAAACGAATATGCAACGCGCAATATTCGACCAAATGATTTTATAGAATTTTTTGATAAAAATAAAAATGTTACTGAATGCAAAAAAGAAAAAAAGATTTATATAAATTTCAATAAAGATACAAATCTTAAAAAAAGAGAAAAAATTCTGGATGAATTTTTAGATAGAAAAGACACAACTTTTAAAACAAATTTGCCATTAGATGAATTTATAATTGATATGTTTAATCATAAATTTATTTTATCCCCACAAGGAAAAGGAATTGATACACATAGATTTTGGGAGGCTATTTACCTTGGGTCCGTTCCAATTATTGAAGGTCATCATACATTTGGCGAATATTTAAAATTTTGTATATCACATAATGGATCCAGAAGTAAAGATAAAGATATAAATAAAGAAATCGAATCTTTTAATTTAGATTTCTCATTACTTAAGAAGTTTCTTACCATTTCTTATTTAATAAATAAAATAAACGAATTGAAAATAAATAATGAATTCTCTAGAGAATTAAATTACGGAATAAAAGAAAAGATTTTAAAAAGATTTCTTGATAGAAAATTTAAATCTCAAAACTAGCGTAATCTTTTTCTTCAATTAAATCTGATGATAACAATAAATTTAACTTCTTCTTAACACGGGATCTATTATCGTTTGTTTTATAAACCTTTCTAGCTAGTTCAATAAATTCATTATCAAATTTATTTTCTTTTTCAAAAATTCTAATCTTGTCTTCAATTTCCCACATTTCTAAATTAATTTTATAGAGTTCTTTTTTAGCCATTAATACATCTTCAGTTAAATCTAATTTGTTTAATATTTGATTTAATATTTTTAGTTCAAATTTAACATTTTTTAATTTATCTTTATTTTTTATTTTTATAGATTTAATTTCAAGAATTGTTATTTTATCTACTAATTCTCCAATTGAAATATCTGCTTTTATTTTCATAGTTTATAACCTCCCATTTATTAGATAAATATACAGGCTCACGTTTTATGATATCATGAAAAAAAAGTTTCCCTTTTGTTGGCAATCTTTCAATTAATGTTGAGAAGCTACTGTTAACACAGTGAATTTCTTTAGCTTCTATGATAACTTTTCTATAAAAAAATATATTATTAAAAATATCGTCTTTTTGTTTCATATATATGGTGTCTTTTTTTGGCAGGTTTTTCAATTTAAAGACTCCTTTTGTTGATGAATTATGAATAAATATAAATGAATTATTCATAATTTTATATTTATCTAATAAATGGTTAAAAATTTTAACTTCTTTGTCTATATCTTCAGGAACATAAAATTTATCATACGAATACTTATAATCTAAACCTATCTGAGAATAGAAAGATTTATTATATTCGCCTGACAATTTCTCAAAACCAATTTTTAGAATGTTTAATTTATTATTTTCTGAATATTGTAATACTTGTTCCTTTTCTGATTCTTCTTCAATTTCAAATAGATTTACTTTATTATTTTTTGAATACAAATGTTGTACCATTTCGGAGTATTTCTTTTTTACGGGTAGATGAATTCTATGATTTTCTGATATGAAATTAACTAAACCATTACAAACTATATGATCCCCAATGCCTAAATGATGGTAAATTATAAGTTCTTTTTCATCTTTGATTTCTGATAATGTATATTTTTCCATAATTAATATATAAATATTCTTTTTTCAATGTAGAATTTAATTACATTTTAAATATGATTTATCTTTACGACCCCAATATAAATAAAAAAAGCAAGCAAAGAGTTCAAGAAACTCTTGAAAAAAAATGGCTATCTGGAAACACTCCTATAGTCGAAGAATTTGAATCTAAATTTGCTGATTTTATTGACGTCAAGTTTGCACTTGCATGCTCGAGTGGAACAACAGCGTTACATTTAGCTAATATTGTATTAAACATTACTTATGACAATGAAGTTATAATGCCTTCATTGTCATACATAGCAAGTGCAAATAGTGTAAAGTATCAGCATGCTGAACCAGTATTTGTAGATATTGATAGAAACACTTGGCAGATGAATGTTAATCTCATTGAATCAAGAATTACAAAAAAAACAAAAGCTATCATGCCGGTCCATTTATATGGAGGAATACCTAATCTTTTTGAGATAGAAAAAATTGCAGATAAGAACAATCTATCCATTATTCATGATTCTGCAGAATCTCTTGGAGCTAAATACAATAAAAAACATGCAGCCTCATTTAAAGATGTAGCTATTCATAGCTTTTTTCCTAATAAAATAATTACCACTGGAGAAGGAGGGATGTTATTAACTAATAATAAAGAAATTTATGAGAAAGCCAAACTCTATAGCAGCCAAGGACTTTCAGGCAAAGAAGAATACAAACATAGTGTTATTGGTTACAACTATAGAATGACATCTTTAAGTGCAGCATTAGGGATTGAGCAAATTGATGAAATTGAATTAAATGTTCAAAAGAAGTTTGAAATTTTAAATCATTACAAACAAAAATTTAATGATTATGAAATAGTTTTTCAAGAAAATGAAGAGAACGTAGAATCAGCAAATTGGCTAGTAGCTATATTACTTAATGAAAAAGTAGATATAAGAGAACTTCAAAAATATTTATATAAAAATCAGGTTGAAACAAGAAGAATTTTTAAACCTATCCACTCGCAGGATCCTTATATAAAGGCTAATAATCAAAACGAATATGAAAATTCTAACTTTTTATATAACAATGGTATTTGCCTTCCTTCTTATCCTGGTTTAACTAAAAAACAAGTCGATCAAATAGGTCAATTAATAATTGATTTTATAATATAAATAAGATAAAGAGTTTATATAATGAAAAAAAATAAAATACATTTTTTTACTTTTGGTGATCATAACTTTAAATTACAAAAAAAACACCTAATAAAGTTAGCTGAATATTCGAATTTTTTTGATAAAATTTTTGCTTATTCCCCAAAAGACATTGATAAAAAATTTTATGAAAATTATAAAGTAATTTTAAACCAAAAAAGAGGGGCAGGCTATTGGCTCTGGAAATATTATTTTCTTAACAAAATAATAGAAAATTCAAAAGAAGGAGATATAGTTATTTATTTAGATGCAGGTTCTTCTATCAACTATCATGCTGAAAAGAGGTACAAAGAGTATCTAGACATTCTGAATAGCTCTGAGTTTGGGAGTATAAGTTTTAATGAAATGGATTATAACTTAGAATTCAAGTGGACTACTAAAGAGATTTTTTACTATTTTAAATGTCAGGATGATAAATCTATTTTGCATACACCTCAATTAAATGCTTCAGCGCTTTTATTCAAAAATAATGAACATACTAGAAATTATTTAAAAGAATTTATAAAAACAATAAATTTTGATCCGTATTTAATTACTGATAAATATGATAAGAATCAAAATGAAGGATTTATTGAAAATAGACACGATCAGAGTATTTCAAGTATTATAAAGAAAATATATGGTACCCATCTTTTGCCAAATGAAAATCAATTTCAAGACAATTTAGAGAAACAGTATGACTTTCCTTTTTTAACAGTTAGAAGGAAAGGGTATGGTTTAAAAGACCAAATAAACTTTAATTTGTATCCTAAAAAATTTGGAAAAGAAATTCAGTATTTTGAAACTTCAAAAAAACCTAGATTTAAACATACTAAATAATTTGAACTTCCTTTCTTTAGAGATATCTTTTATCATTAAGTTTGTAATATGAGTTTCTTAAAACAATCACAAACAAGAATATTGAGTTTTTTAATTAGAATTATAAGTGGCGACTATTATGACACTACTTCAAAATTTTATGTAATAAACAATATTTGGAATAATATAAAACTTGATTCAATTGAAGGTGATTATATTGAATTTGGCATATTTAAAGGGAAGTCTTTGTTTCATTCATTTAGTGTTGCAAAAAAAAATAAAATTACTGATAGTAGGATATTTTGGGGTCTAGATTCTTTTGAAGGTTTTCCAGTCGAGAACCACAGTTTTTATAAATCTAAGAATTTTAAGGTTTCATATGAGAAAGTTCTTAAACAATTTAAAAAATATGAAAATATTAAAATAGAAAAAGGATATTTTTCTGAAGTTCTTAATAAAGACAACGTATCTGAAATTAATAAAATAGCTTTTGCTTTTGTTGATTGTGATATATATGAATCAACATTAGATGTTTTTAATTTCTTAAAAAAAAGAATGACAAATGGAGGTTTTATAATGATTGATGATTATACAAGTATTGACAATAATGGGAATACCATTTCAAAGGGCTTTCTGGAGAACTTTGAAATAGATAAAAACGTTTATGTATTTGGGTATTACTCAAATGGAGTTATATTCAGATATATAAATTAGGGATGGAAAAAAATAAGAAACTTAAGTTATTAGATATAATTTTTTATATTCTTATATTTTTTGGTTTTTATATTTTTTTTCAAAATAATAAGACACTCATTTCTTTTGATATTTTTAAAAACATTTTTGTTTACTATGTAGTTTCATTGAAATTCTTTAATTTTTTAGTCTTTAATCAAATGCATCTATATATTTTTAAGATCTACAATCTTCAAATTAAAAAAATGGAAAATTTTGAACTTACATTTAAAGGATATATTGGTAATTTTTTTGGTTTTGGGAAATCAGGAACAGGGTATAAAGCATTGATTCTTAAAAATAAACATAACTTTAGTTATTCAAAATTTCTATCTTTTTATGTATTTTTACAAACTTTGACATTATTTGGAACAGCTTTTATTTGTTTTATAATATTAACTTTTTCAAAAAATTTCGAATATACAAATAGAACAAATTTAATTTTGCTTTTGTTAGCTATAATGACTCTCTGTATTTTTGCTAATTACTTTTTAAGAGTTTTTTCAAAAATAAAGATATTTAATAATATAAAATTTGTTAAGAATCTTATTGCTAGTTTTGAAGATGTGTCTTCAAATATAAGCAAGTTAAAAATAGTAAATAAAGAAATAACTAAAATATTATTTTTCCAAATCTTAATACAGGTAAATTTATTTTTTCAAATTTACCTTCAGGCATCGATTATTGGTATTGATATGTCTCTTTTAAGTAATTTTGTTTATAATATTATTTCACAAGTATCAATATTTTTATCCATAACCCCAAACTCTATAGGCATTAAGGAATTTTTTCTCGTCATCTCAAATGAATTTATAGGATTGAGTTCTATTGAAGTATTTGATTTAGCAATAGTTGATCGAATTACTGATTTTTTATCTTTGATTATATTTATCGTCCTTTATTACTCAGTCAAGAAAATACTAAGTAGAGACTAAAATTTAATAAAGGAAATGAAAAACGATCAGCACAACTTCTCATCTAGCTATAGTCAGATGTTTGATTTTGAAGTTAGAGTTAAAAAATCAAAAAAAGCAATAAATGTTATTACAGATCATTTACATGAAACAAAAGATCTAAATCTTTTAGATATTGGGTGTTCAACAGGAATAATGACAAATGAATATTCAAAATATTTTAATAAAACTGTTGGTATTGATATTGATAAAGAAGCTATAAATTATGCAGTAGAAAATTTTACTAACAAAACTTTAACTTTTCTAGAAGCCTCATATGATGATAAAAAGATAGGAAAAGATAGATTTGATGTAATTACATGTTCTCACATATATGAACATGTGGATAATCCAAAAGACTTACTTCAAACAATCTATAAACTATTAAAACCTGGAGGAATATGTTACTTTGTTGGAGGAAATAGATATAAAATTATTGAACCTCATTTTAAACTACCTTTCCTATCTTTTTTACCAAAAAAAATAGGAAAGCTCTATATAAGAATTGCAAAAAAAGACGGAGATTATTATCAGAAACACTTATCTTTATTTAATTTAAAGAAAATAGTAAGAATGTTTAAAATATATGACTACACAATTGAAACAATTAGGAATCCTGCCAAATACTATTCTGACGATATAATTCAAGAGGGTAGCTTTAAACAAGCAGCTTATATTTTAATTGCAAAGATTTTTTATTTTCTTGTACCAACTTATATCTGGATATTAAAAAAAGAAATTATTTAATAAGAGAAATAAATTCATGAGTCTTATGTATGTTGTTTATATGTTCTTTATCAATAAAGTTATTTTTTATTTTTTTAATAAAACTATTTAGCTGATTGTCAATTGATGAGATATCTTTTTCAAGCTGTATTAACTGAGAATCATTTTTTTTATTTCCAATAAGAATATTCTTGTTTAAAAAATCAATTTCATATAAGTTTTCATTAGTTGTAATTTTCCATTTTCTTTTTTTATGTGTAGCTCTATTAGATACATTTAAATTTACACTTATATTATTCGACAAGAAATTAATTTCAGCTTTGGAAATTCTATTATTATGAATTTTAGTTTCACTACTAAGGATATTTGTATTATCTAAAGAAAACAAAAAATCAAAAACAGAGAGATCATGAATAGCCAGGTCATAAAGGACATTTTCAAGATTTCTATTCTCATCAACTGGTTCTGAGAATCTGAAAATTTCCACTTCATTTATGTTTTTTATTTCATTATTTTTTAAATAATTTACCACTGGGTTATAAATTTCGATAAAACCAACTTGAAGCACTATTTTTTTCTTTAAAGATTCTTTTGTTAAATATATGACCTCCTCCAGGTTAATTGACAATGGTTTTTCAATAAGAATTGGTATTTTATAATCGAATATCTTTTGTGCAATAGAGTAGTGAGAGTGTGTTGTTGAACTTACAACTACACCATCAATTCCTTTATCTAATTGAACTTTACCTAGGTCGTTATATATTTTTACGTTATTAATTTTTCCTATCTCTTCATCTAAATTAGGATCAACGATTCCATATAATTTTGCACTTTTTGATTCAATAATTGATTTAGCATGGATATTACCCATCTTCCCATAACCGACAAGTAAGAGATTAAGCATTATGGATCAAATTTTAATATTTTTGAAACTACATATTCCATTTCATTTTTTTTAGCAAAAGCAAAATAAGGAATTGACAAAACTGATTTACTTGCTTCTAGAGTATTTTTTAATGAAGAGTTTTCTTTCTGCCTATTCTTTACAGCTGATTGCATATGCAATGGTTTTCTGTAATATATTGCCGTTGATATATTATTTTGGTTTAAATAATTTTCTAGCTTATTCCTTAAAGAAGGTTTAGTGGAAATTGTAAAGTAATTTAATAAAGTATTTTTATTTTCTTTTATAGGCAAATTAATCCAATCTAAGTCTGATAAATTTTTCAAATAGAAGTTATAGAACTTATTTCTAGTAGCAACGATTTCTTCGAATATTTTTAATTTTTCATTTAATACAAGTGCGTTTAGTGCATCAAGTCTTGAGTTTGTACCAACTATTTTATGTTCATAGTTTTTTGATTGTCCATGATTCTTAAGTTTTGTTAATAAATTGAAGTAATTTCTATTATTTGTTGCAATCATTCCACCATCTCCTATACCCCCTAGTGTCTTACTTGGGTAAAATGAGAAAGCCCCAAGGTCTCCAATTGTTCCAAGGTATTTTTTGCTAGATAGTTTACTTCCAAATGATTGAGCGGCATCTTCAACAATTTTTATATTATATTGTTTTGATATTTCAATTAGTTCATTTAAATTTCCATTATTTCCAAATAGGTGAACAGGTATGATTGCTGCTGTTTTCTTTGTTATCTTCTTTTTTAAGTCATTTAGGTCAATACAATATGTATTTATATCAATATCTACAAATACAGGTTTAGCACCAACGTGATAAATGCACTCGACACTTGCAAAGAAGGTAAAAGACGGAACCAAAACTTCATCCCCTTCTTTTATACCTAGAGCTAGGAGACTAAGAGAAAGGGCATCAGTTCCAGAGTTTAAAGTTACCACATACTTAGTATTTAAAAAATTCTTAATATTTTCTTCAAAAATCTTTACATTATCTCCACCAATATAAATCCCTTTTTTCAGCTCTTGATTGATTTTTTTATTTATATTTTTAATGTATTGGAGCTCTCTTGAAGGTAAAGTGATAGGAACTTTCATATTTTAATTTTAATGCATCTAATTGTAATGCTAAAAAAGTAAAAAAAGATAATTAATAGTATATAAAAACATTTAGAGCATAGATTAGTCATTGTGGATATATTATTTGTTTTAGGGACCAAAGCTCAGTATATAAAGACTATTCCTATGATTAATCACGCTATAGAAAACAATTACAATGTTACAGTTGTTGATTTGAAACAACATCCAGAAAAAACGAAACTTCTAATAGATAAAATAAAGGGAGAGTATGTTTATAAAGAATATGTTAAAAATCAAAATGATTTAGGAACATATTTAAATTTAATTAGATGGTTTTTAACCTTATTAATTAAAATATTTTTCACAAGAGATAATTATTTTAATAATAATTTTTCAGTTGTTCATGGAGACACTTTGTCAACATTAGTTGGTGCATTATTAATAAGAAAGAACAAAGGAAGACTTGTTTTATTAGAAGCTGGATTAGGGTTTCCCGGAATGTTCAAACACTTTCCTGAATCATTTGTAAGATATTATGTTGCAAAATTTTCCCATTATTTAATTGCTAATGGTGAGGATCAAATTAACCAATTAAAAGAATGGAATGTTAAAGGAAATATTATCGAGATTTCTAGAAATACTATCTACGATAGTTTAGATTTAGTTAGTTTAGAGAAGGATAATAGTAAAAAGAAAGTAGTTGTTTCTATACATAGAACAGAAAATATAAACAGTAAAGACAATATGTATAATTTAGTTGAAATTATTTCTCAGATAAGCTCAAGCTATAATGTTGTTTGGTATTTACACATCCCTACAAAAAATAAATTAGAATCATTTAATTTGATCAATAATCTTAATAATGCGAATGTAATATTAGACGACCTTATCCCATATGAAACTTTTTTAAGTGAGCTTTATAATTCGGAATTTGTAATCACTGATGGAGATGGGGTGACAGAAGAATGTCACATATTAGGTGTACCAACATTAGTTTGGAGATATGAGCATCTTGACTCCAATCATTTATTTGAAGGAGATAGTAGTTTATATTTATCTGAATTTGACGATAAGCAGTCTAAATATTTTTTTAATAATTATAAAGATTACAGAACGGAAAGAAAAAAAGATGAAAAAAGCCCATCACTTGAAGCACTAGAAGGATTAATAAATGAAATTAATAAGAAATAATAATGATATTCAAAATAAAAAACCTTTTTACATAAAAGAAGAATTATCTATTATCATCAACATAAGGAATGTCAAAATATAAAGATTTTATTAGAGATATATTTTTTGTTTCAAAAATAACAGGGACTAAAAATAAAAAGATAAGGATAATTCTTTCTGTAATCCTTCTATTTCTAGCTTTTGGTTGCGACTTATTAATAATCATTGTTATTGCAAATTTATTTGAAAGCTCTAATTATTCAGACTTTCAAGTTATTCAATTTTTATTATCCAACCTTTATTTACTACCAGTAATAGTTGTACTGAGACAGATATTTGGATATTTAGATGTGTTTAATACTTTTTCTTTGAAATTTGAGGTGGAGCAAAATCTTAAAGTTTATGTAATAAAGGAAGTTTTTGATAAGGGTAATTTTTCTATCGGGGAAGCGTATCATCTTATGAGTAATTTCTCAGCCTCTGTAGGCGCTTTCTATCACGCTTTGACAGCTTTCATTGCAAGCCTTATACAGCTTACTTTATATGCTGGATATTTAATTTATACAGATGCTCAAACAATTTTGGTTTTGGTTGGTGGTGCAGCTGTTATATATCTCCCCACAAAGATATTTACATTAAAAGGAAGAGTTTATGCTCATGAAAAATGGGAGGCATCTGAAGAATATAGCAATCAGGTACAGAAGGTATTAGAAAATATTTTTTTAATCAAACTATTAAAAAAAGTTAGTGAAGAAATAGATTCATTCAGGACTGTTTTAGCCAGATTATTGAAAGCAGAGCTTAATAATCAAAAAGTAGGAACTATTAATACAAGCTTTCCTCAATTTGCAGTATATTTATTAGTCTCTATATTTTTAGCATTTTTTAATTTTGCAAAACTGTTAACAATTGATTTTATTGGAATTCTTGTAAGGCTATTTCAAGAATTTAGCAAATTAAACAAAAACATCATGCTTGTTAGTAATAACCATGTTGTAATTCAAAAGTTATATGAAATGGAAAAAAATAAATCACTGACTTATAGTGAAAATTTTTATATAGATAAAAAAATTGATAGTGCAATAAAATTTAACGGAATAGATTTTGAATATTTTAATGCAGAAAAAAAGATTTTTGAAAATATAAGTTTAGAAATCAAGAAAAATAAACACACTGTTATAACTGGTCCAAATGGTTCAGGCAAGAGCACATTGCTCGGTCTTTCGGCAGGCTTATTATTCCCACAAAAAGGTAAGATTTCTTCATTTTCAAATCAATATGGATATGTCGGGGTTGCTCCCTTGATAATAGATGGGACATTAAGAGAAAATCTACTATATGGCAATGGTAAGTCTATTCAGGATAAAATTATGATTGATTATTTAGAGAGTTTCAAAGTATTCAATGAAGATATTAATGATAACTTAGATCAAAAAATAAGTAATAAAACATTATCATCAGGGCAGCTTCAAAAGGTAGCCTTTATAAGGTCTTTATTATCAGAAGCAGATATTTTATTACTTGATGAGTCAACATCTAATCTTGACGAAGATTCAAGGAAGTTAATTTTTGATATCTTGAATAATTCTCAATTTACAATAATTAACTGTACACACAATCATCAAGACTTTGAATATGATGATCATCTAAAAATTTTGATAGAAAACGAAAAGAGATTAGTTATTCGCTAATACTTTTTTATAAATTTTATACTCTCTATCTAGAATGATATCAATAGAGTTTTTCTCTTTTACAGTATTAATTGCATTTAATGATATATCTCTAGTTAATTCTTCATCTTCCTCTAATTTGTTAATTAAATGTATTAAATTTTCATTATTATATAAAATTCCATCAACTTCATTTTCGATTATTTCTCTATTATTTCTATTTTCTTTTGCAATAACAACGCATCCAGCTGATTTTGCTTCAAGAATTGTTTTTGAATTACCTTCATAGTCAGAAGCTAAAATAAAATATTTATAGTGTTTATATAAATTAAGCAAATCCTTGTTGTCGATTGTTCCTAAAAAATTAACTTTTGTTAATAATTTTTTAGATAGTTTTATTAATTCTTCCCTCTCACTTCCTTCTCCGACTATATCTAGTTGGTAGTCTGATTCTGAAAGAGATTCAATTAAAGAGGAAAAATTTTTCTGTTTTTCCAGCCTTCCAACAGACAAAAGTGTTTTTTCCTTTTCAGTCTTAAAAAGACTCATTTTGTCTGAAAGGTTTATTTTGACCCAATTTTGTAAGATAGAAATATTACCAGTACTAATAAAATATTTATTTAAAAATTTTTTGTCAGACTGACTAGTTACTATATAAGAATTACTAAACAATAATCCTAGTTGGGTTAATAAATAGTAAATTATTTTTTTAATTATGTTCTTTTTTTCATAAATAGAAAATTGAAAGACGTCATAACCAGTTCGAACTACTAAGGGACATGAAAAAATAATTTTGCATATTATACCCATCCAGGACCCCATCAGCTGATTAGTTTTAATAATGTCAGGTTTTTGAACAATATTTTTTAATTTATAAGCAAAAAATAACGATTGAAAGAAAGTGAGCACCTTATTTTTGAGTATTTTATTGTATTTGTAATAAGGGATAACATTAAAATTTTTAACAATTTCTTCATCTTTTGAGCCTCCAAATGTTACGAAAGTAAAGTTAATTTTCTTTTCTTTATTTAGTTTTTTGTAAATTAAAATCTCTCTGCTTAAAAGCCCACTTTTTTCCCAATCATTAAATGAAATCCCAAAAGTTAAAAATACAAGAACATGCATAATCTGATTTTAATATATTAGTTCTTACTTAAAATATTTTTTTAATATATTCTAGATATAGTGAAGAAAATACTAGTTGTTCATAATAACTACAGAGATCTTGGTGGAGAAGATATTGCTGTTAAAAACGAAATAAATTTTTTAAAAAAATATTATGAAGTTGAAACCTTATTTTTTTCTAATAAAACTAGCGATATAGTTAACAATATAGGTTCTTTAGTCCTTCGAAATAATATAAAGAGTAATAATAAGTTTAAGCATGTGGTAAAAAATTTTAAACCTGATGTCATTTATATTCACAATACATGGTTTCAGGCATCACTTGGAATATTTGATATTGCAAGTGAGCTTGATATAAAAACTATAGTTAAGCTTCACAATTTTAGATATTTTTGCACTAGACACTATATGGCCTCAAAGCATTTAAATAAAAATAAAATATGTAAAGCTTGTGGAATTCAAGAATCTTCAATTGGTAAATTTAATAAATACTATAGTGACTCAGTGTTAAAATCCTTATCTGTAATTAATTATGGTAAGAAATATTTTAAAATATTAGAAAATTTTAATTTGGACATCCTAGTTTTGACTGATTTTCATAAAAGTTTTTTAATTAATTTAGGTTTAAACGAAGAAAAGATTAAAACATATCCTAACTATTTAGATATAGATTTGGAAAATAAAAATATTCTAGAAAGTGACTACATAGTTTATGCAGGAAGAGTTTCTGAAGAAAAAGGAGTAAAAGAATTAGTAAAGGCATTTTTAGAAGCGGATGTTAAAAATTTAAAATTAAAAGTTGTAGGGAAGGGCCCCAATTTAGATGTATTGAAAAGTAAATATAGATATAAAAGAATAGAGTTTACAGGAGAAAGGTCTAATAAAGAGGTATTAGATTTAATATCCAAATCAAGAGCTGTTGTAACAGCAACAAAACTTTATGAAGGACAGCCAACTCTTTTATGTGAAGCTTCAGCTTTAGGTGTACCTTCAATATTTCCAGATACTGGCGGTATTAAAGAATTTTTTCCAAATGAATATCGCTTAGCATTTAAGCAATTTGATTATGAAGAATTAAAAAATAAATTAAAACTTTTAAACAATACAAAAGAGGTGGAATTAATAGGTGCAGAGAATAAGAGATTCATTAATAATTATTTAAATGAAAATAGATTAAATAAAATTTTTATGAGTATTCATGAAAAATAAAAAAGACTTGGTTTCTGTAGTAATGAGTTGTTACAACTCTGAAAAAACTATAGATGAAGCAATTGAAAGCATAATTAATCAATCTTATAATAATTTAGAATTATTGATTATGGATGATGGCTCCAATGATGGTTCAGTTGAAAAATTAAATTATTATAAAAACAAATATGAGAATATAAGAATTTTTAGGAATAAAAATAATTTAGGTCTAACAAAATCACTAAATTTACTAATCAAGAAGTCTTATGGAGAGTTTATAGCTAGACAAGATTCTGATGATATAAGTTTTAAAAATAGAATTGATAAGCAAGTAAAAGAAATGAAAAAATATGATTTAGATTTCTGTACAACAAGAGCATTAGTTAAAAATACTAGAAAAAAAATACCAGGTATTTCTTATTTTTTCCCCTCTAAGATTATAAGTAAATTTAAAAATCCATTCATACATGGAACCTTAATGATTAAAAAAAATTCCATTAAAGAGATTGGTTTATATAATGAAAGCTTTTATTACTCTCAAGACTATAAACTAATAGCTGATATGTTTGATAGGAAGTATAAATATAGGAAAATAAATAAACCTTTGTATGTATTAAATATGGAAAATAATATTTCAAATAATAAAAAGAATGAACAAGATTACTTTGCTAAGTGCGTAAAAGAGAAATCTTTGCCAGACTTAAATATAGAATTTAATAAATGAAAATATTTATTAATAATTTAAACGAAAATTGGGTTGTAGATAACGTAATTTCAGAATGGAAGAATTACAATAGTAAGATTACAACCGACTATATAAAACAAGCTGATATAGTTTGGCTAATTGCGCCCTGGACTTGGAAAAAAGTACAAAAAAGAAGACTCAAGAGTAAAAAAGTCGTTTGCACAATTCACCATATTGATTTCGATAAATTTAATGATAAAGAAAAAACGGATTTTTACAAAAGAGATAAGTATGTGGATCTTTACCATACGGTTTCAGGCAAAACAAAAGAACAATTAAAAAAACTTACAAATAAAAAAATCATTGTTATACCGTTCTGGATAAATCAAAATATATTTTTTCAAATCAACAATAAAGATAACCTAAGGGAAAAATATAAAATTAAAAAAGATTCTTATATTATCGGTTCTTTTCAAAGAGACACAGAGGGCAGTGATCTTAAAAGCCCAAAACTATCAAAAGGTCCCGATAGGTTTCTCCAAATAGTTCTTGAAATGCAAAAGGAAATGCCTAAATTAGAGGTTTTATTAACTGGAAAAAGGAGGGGTTATTTGATAGAAAATTTTAAAAAAAATAATATCCCATTTTATTATTTTGAAATGATTGACTATCAAAAATTAAATGAACTTTATAATTTGATTGATTTATATATTGTTGCTTCTAGAGTTGAGGGAGGGCCTAGATCATTGTTTGAATGCGCTATTACTAGAACACCAATAGTCTCAACAGATGTAGGTTTTGCATCTGAACTACTTTCTCCCAAGTCAATATTTGAAGTTGATAAATTTCAACTTGCTAAACCTGATATTGAATACTCAAGAAAAAAAGTTTTAAAATATAAGATTCCAGATGGATTTACTCCTT
>CETI01113476.1_pt1 | contig 14963 bp, 14 predicted proteins | sample 361441 | NCBI WGS metagenome assembly CETI01 (sample SAMEA2622478, study PRJEB7988) | marine metagenome | biome: marine biome (ENVO:00000447); feature: deep chlorophyll maximum layer (ENVO:xxxxxxxx); material: "saline water (ENVO:00002010), including plankton (ENVO:xxxxxxxx)" | depth 90 m | reverse complement strand
AAAGAAGTCTGAGGTAGATCTATAAGATAGCCGTCCAGTTCTTGTTTTTCTACTAATCGCCAATCTTCGTTGTCTTCAAAAAGCTTTGTTACTGTTTGAAAATAATGGGCCCAGTCAGTCTTAAAATAAAGGATACTGTCAGCTTTAAGCTTCTTATTAAGCAAATCAATAAAATCTTTTTTTATTAGTCTTCTTTTATGATGCTTGCGCTTTGGCCATGGATCGGGGTAAAACAATAGAATTAAGTTAAAGCTTTCATCAGGAACCTTATCTTCAAGAAAAGGAACTATATCCCCGTTAAGAATTCTTATATTTTCTAGACCTTCCTCTTCAGCCCGGCTAAGAACTGATCCAACACCAGATAAATACACTTCTGCACCTAATACATTAATCTCTGGATTGCTTTTAGCAATATGAATTGTTGTCTCTCCTGCACCGAATCCAATATCTAAAGCAGTCTGAGCTTCCAGCCAATGGGTATCAAGCTCTTTAGTATTATCGAGGATAAATTTTTCTTTAAGTTCTAAAAGTGCTCTTTTCTGATTAGAGGTAATTCGTCCTTTTCTTAAAACAAAACTCTTTAACCTATCTTGTATCTGCACGCTAATCTTCCGAAGCGAAAGATTGCTTAATTTTTTTCATCGCATTCTTTTCAATCTGACGAACGCGTTCAGCAGAGATATCATATTTCTCAGCAAGCTCATGAAGTGTTAATTTCTCGTCTGCTAGCCACCTATCTTGAAGTATGTCTCTACTCCTATCATCTAACTGATTTATAGATTCGTACAACTGATTCGAGTTATTCTGATTGAGGCTATCTCTTTCAAAGATCTCTGCAGGGTTGGCTTCAGTATCTTCTAAAAATTGCGAGGGAGCATAAGATGCTTCTTCATCATCTGACTCTGATAAAGGATCAAAAGACATATCTATGCCACTTAGCCTTTTTTCCATTTCTCTGACTTCGGAAGGCTTTACTCCTAAATCCTTGGCCATCATCTCTACCTCTTCTTCAGTGAGCCAACCTAATCCTTTCTTTTTGCTTCTGAGATTAAAAAATAATTTTCTCTGCGCCTTGGTAGTTGCAATCTTTACAATTTTCCAATTCTTCAATACATACTCATGAATCTCAGCCTTAACCCAGTGAACGGCAAAGGATACCAGCCTAACACCCATTTCTGGATTAAATTTTCTTATCGCCTTCATTAATCCTACATTGCCTTCTTGAATAAGATCAGCCTCAGAAAGACCGTAGCCTGAATAAGTCTTTGCTATGTATATTACAAACCTTAAATGAGCCAGAACAAGCTTTCTAGCCGCATCTAGGTCATTTCGGTAATATAAATCTTCTGCAAGCTTCTTTTCCTCTTCCGAGCTTAATATTCCTATACTATGAACAGAATTTATATAAGCCTGTAAATCGCCTCCAGGAGATAAAGACTCCATTTCTTGAAGGGCCGTACCCGCAGAATTTTCACTTTTGAGCTCTTTTTTAGGCATAATCAATGAGAATTTTACATTTTTAGTGATTGAAGGTGCAAATTTAGATAATTAAGCCTCAATAAATATGAATAGAAAAACATGAAAGCGATTCAAGTTATAGATAAAAAACTAGAAATAAAGGAAACTGTAATTCCCAGCATTCAAGACTACGAGATATTAATTAAAGTAAAGGCTGCAGGGGTTAATAGGGCTGACATAGCTCAGAAAAATGGCTTTTATCCTCCCCCACCAGGTTCAAGTGAGATTTTAGGACTTGAATGTAGTGGCATTGTAGAATCAGTTGGAAATAAAGTTACTTCAAAAAAACCTGGAGATGAAGTGATTGCACTTCTTGCTGGAGGAGGATATGCCGAATATGTATCCTGTCCTGAATTTCATGCAGTTAGAAAACCGTCCGAAATGGATTGGGATGATGCAGCTTCAATTCCAGAGGTTTATGCTACTTGTTGGTTAAATCTCTTTATGGAAGCTGGTATGGAAAAAGGCGATAAGGTAGTTTTTCATGCTGGAGCGAGTGGCATTGGGACTGCCGGAATACAATTGGCTAAAGCTTTTGATTGCAAAAGTTTTGTAACTGCAGGATCTAAAGAAAAAATTGATTTTTGTTTAAATCTCGGCGCTGAAGCCGGCGAAGTAAGGACTGAAGATATATTCTCACAAATTAAACACTGGGCTCCTGAAGGAGTAGACATAATATTGGATCCTGTTGGGGCAAATTATCTTGAAAAAAATTTGAGTGTTCTTGGTATAGAAGGGAGACTAGTAATAATAGGGTTAATGGGAGGCGCAAAAGCTGATCTTAATTTAGGACACTTGATGATCAAAAGACAAAAAATTATTGGGTCAACTATACGAGCTAGAAGTATAGAGGCAAAAAATTTAGTCATGGAAAGTATAGCTAAAGAAGTTTTGCCGCTCTTCGAGTCCGGTACAATTAAACCTATTGTTCACGAAATTCTTCCCTTTTCAGAAAGTGAACGGGCTCATGAAATAATGGAAGCTAACAAAAATATAGGAAAGATTATTCTTAATCTAGACTAATTTTTTTAAATAAGCTCTCCCAGTCATAGTTTGGGTCTCCTGAACAAAAGAATATAGGGTTCTTCTTTTCAGAGATAAATTCATAGCTTAAGGGCTCCCCTTCTAAACTTGTTACCTTCCCCCCAGAAGCCTCAACAACCGCTTGGCCAGCTGCAATATCCCACTGGTAAGTGGGCCCTAATCTGCTATAAATATTAGCGCTACCTTCTGCAACACGACATAACTTTAAAGAACTTCCTGTCGGTAGTTCCTCAACTGTTCCAAACTCTTCTTTGCAAATATCAACAAATATTTGATCTATCTTGCTCTTGTGACTCTTACTTACTGTTACTTTACATAAATCTTGAAATTGCTTTTTTGGGCTTATAGAGATTCTCTTGCCATCTATTAACTTGAAGGAAGTACCAGCAAAACCAACAAACATCTCATTGATTGCAGGAGCTGAGACTACGCCTAATATTGGCCTACCTCTTTCTATGAGTGCGACATTAACTGTGAACTCTCCGTTCTTATTTATGAACTCTTTAGTGCCATCAAGAGGGTCAATTAACCAAAAAGTGCTTACTTTATTTTTCTTTACCTCTCCCTCTTCAGATAATATAGGGGCTTTAATATCAAGAGACTCTAATAAATTTGAAAGTATTGAGTTAGATTCCCGGTCTGCCATAGTTACAGGTGAACCATCATCTTTATTTTCAATGGTAAAATTATCTGAATCGTAAATCTCCATAACTCTTGAAGAAGCCTCTTCTGCAGCTTCTATAACTTTTTCAGAGATTTCTGTTAATTGTGAAACTTCCATTTCTTGAAACTATCTTTTCTTCTACAATATATCATTCATAGATCATATAAAAAATTAATATGGAAAATAAAGATAAATTGATAGAGAGCATCCAAGAGCTAAAAAAAGGCTTAGATCTCCTTAGCAGAGATAGAAAAGTTGTAATGCCTCACAATAAAGCTTTTGATCATGTAGATGTACTTAAAGTAAAAGTTGAAGAAATTATAAAATTAGCTGAGACTGTATAGCAATCAAGGAGATAAGAATGGAATACACATGTTTTGATTTAGAAATTAAAGATAAAATTGCACATATTAAAATGTCGAGACCAGAAGAGTTTAACTCTATGAATAAAGCTTTTTGGTCTGAGCTTCCTCATCTAGTTGAAAGTATTTCAGATGATGCTTCTGCTAGAGTAATTGTGCTCTCGGGAGAAGGAAAACACTTTTGTGCAGGTATGGATCTAGCAAACTTTTCACCGTCTGAAAAGCAGCCAAATGCTCATATGGGTATGAGAAAAGAATCTGGATATAGAGTAACTCTTGATCTCCAACATACAATTACTTGTTTAGAGAAAGCTCGAATACCTGTCATAGCTGCAGTTCAAGGAGCTTGTGTAGGTGGTGGTGTCGATTTAGCAACAGCTACTGATATGAGATATTGCACTAAGGATGCCTTCTTTTGCATACAAGAGATAAATATCGGTATGGCAGCCGATGTAGGAACCTTGCAAAGAATACCCAGACTAATACCTGAAGGTGTAGTGAGAGAACTGGCCTATACTGGAAGAAGATTTTTGCCAGAAGAGGCTTTAAATCATGGCTTAGTTAATGAAATCTTTGAAACTAAAGAAGAAATGATGGAAAAGGTTATGCAAGTAGCAGCAGATATTGCATCTAAAGGTCCATTGGCAATAGCAGGTACTAAAGAGTCTTTAAATTATGGAAGAGACCACACGATTGAAGAATCTCTAAATCACATAGCACTATGGAATACAGCAGTTGGAATCGGTGATGAAATGTCTGTAGCTTTCAAGGCTAAGGCTGAAAACAAAGATCCAGAATTTGAAGATATGCTTCCGAGGAGAAAGTATCTGGACGGCGAAGTTGGGGTTTAGTTCTTTCTAAGAAAAACAGGCTTGTTCTCTGTAGACTCTTTCTCGCTATAGCGATAACCATCTAAATTAAAATCATTTAGGTCTTCTGCTTTCTTGATTTTATTTTGTATGATGAATCTAGACATTAAGCCTCGAGCTTTCTTCGCATAAAAGCTAATTATTTTGTAATTGCCATTCTTATGGTCTTTAAAAACTGGTTCAATAATAGGAAGATTAATTTTCTTCCTATCGAGTACAGAAAAATATTCTATTGACGCCAAGTTAACTATTGCTTTTGATTTATTTTCTTTAGAAAGATCGTTTACGGTAGTCGTGATTTTAGAACCCCAAAACTCATATAGATTATCTCCGCGTTTATTCTTCATTTTTGTTCCCATCTCTAGTCTGTAGGGATACATTAAATCTAGAGGTTTTAACAACCCATACAAACCAGACAAGATGCAAAGGTTTTTTTGGGCATAGGATATTTCATTTCTAGAGAGTGAATTTACATCCAGACCCTGATAAACATCTCCTTTGAATGCGAAAATTGCTTGACGAGCTGTTTCGCTCGGCTTTGTGGGCTTTGTCCAATTCATATTCCTTTCAAAATTAAGCTGCGATAACTTATCGCTTAGTCCCATGAGAGAAGAAAGGTCATCTGGGTTTTTTTGTTGCAATTCCTTTATTAATAAATTGCTATCAGACAGGTGTGAGGCTATAGAAAATTCCTCTACATTTAATTCAGACTCATAATCAAGAGTCTTCGCAGGCGAAACTAAAACAAGCATTACGTCAAACCTAAGACAAGCTTAGCCATAATATTTCTTTGTATCTCATTCGACCCAGCATAGATACTCGCTTTTCTATAATTAAAATATCTAGGAGCTGCAGTATTAGCAAATCTACTACCTATTGCAGGTTCATTATTGCCAATTTCAGGTCCGGGATTATTGAAAGGTATGCCATAGTAACCTACCAGCTCTACGGCCAACTCAGTTATAGCCTGACCTATCTCAGTTCCTCTTGTCTTAAGAAGAGAGGACTCAGGTCCGACATTTTGGCCAGCTGTAAGACTTCCCAATATTCTTAGTTCAGTGGCTTCCATGGCATTAATTTGTACTTCCAGCTTAGCAATTGATTCCATAAAGTTTTGATCGTCTGATAGTTTAGACCCACTAGCATCTTCAATTGCGGCCTTCGCTTTTAACTGTTGTAACTGTTGGTAAAGCTCTGAGGAATAACCATTACCTCTCTCAAATTCAAGTAAATATTTTGCGTAGGTCCAGCCCTTACCCTCTTCTCCAATTAAATTTTCTTTGGGGACTTTAACATCTTCAAAGAAAACGGTATTTACTTCATGGTGTCCTATAGGGGTATTGTCTAAAGTATTGATGGGCTGAACTTCAATACCATCAGAATGCATGTCAATAAGTAAAAAGGAAATTCCTTTTTGTCTAATATCTTCCTGGCTTGTCCTAACTAGACAGAAGATCATGTCCGCATGTTGAGCCATAGTAGTCCATGTCTTAGCGCCATTGACAAGATAGTGGTCGCCCTTATCTTCAGCTTTAGTTTTAAGGGATGCTAGATCAGAACCTGATCCTGGCTCCGAATAACCCTGACACCACCATACTTTAGAAGACAATATATCTGGGAGATATTTCTTCTTTTGTTCATCTGAACCAAAAGCCATAATTACTGGAGCAACCATAGATATTCCAAAGGCAGTAAATCCTGGTGCTCTCGCAGCAGCCATTTCTTTGCTGAAGAGATACTTTTGTGAAGCTGTAAAAGATGCGCCCCCGTATTCTGCAGGCCAATTTATTCCTGCCCAACCTTTAGAATAAAGTGCTTGTTGCCATTGAACGTGCTCTTCCTTTGTTACATGGCCATTTGGAGCATTCATAAGTCTCTCTTTCATGTCTTCAGGATAGTTTTCCTTAATCCAATCTCTAACTTCCTTTTGAAAATCTAGTTCTTCTTGTGTAAATTGTAAGTTCATAAATACCTCACGCTAATTATAATTCAAATAGCTATTAGTAAAAATAGATAAACCTTGGAAAAAATAAGTCTAAATTTAGATAAGTTCTCAGAATTGACAGGAAGGATTTGCTCTTGGTTTGTCGCCATTATGGTTTTAATTACTTGTCTCGTAGTAATCATGAGATATGGCTTAGATATGGGTTCAGTCTTCTTACAGGATGTGGTGCTATATCTTCATGGAGGCTTATTTCTTCTCGGATCTGCTTTTGCACTTAAAAGAGGAGCACATGTAAGAGTCGATATTTTTTACAGAAGTTTCAGTAAATCAAAAAAAGCTCTAGTTGATTTGGTGGGTAACATCATCTTTCTCCAACCAGTATGCTGGACAATTCTTCTCTACTCTTGGGGTTATGTAGAGTTCTCATGGCGAATTATGGAAGTGTCAGCAGAACCCGATGGCCTTCCATTTGTTTATCTCCAAAAATCTCTACTAATTGCAGTTGCAGTATTGCTGATGCTTCAAAGCCTATCAGAAATATTGAAATCTTTTTTAGTGATAAAGACAAATGGTTGAATTTATTCCCTTGCTAATGTTTGGAGTGATATGTCTAGTTCTACTAGCAGGATTTCCTGTTGCTTTTTCCTTAGCTGGTACTGCACTTATTTTCGCAAGTATAGGTATTGTTACTGGCACTTTTGAAAGCGCCTTTCTAGGAGCCATTCCTAATAGACTCTATGGAGATATGACTAATATGACTCTTGTTGCAGTGCCACTATTTGTTTTTATGGGAGTACTTCTGGAGAAATCAAATCTAGCTCAAGATTTATTAAGCAACATGGCTGAGGTAATTGGTGGATTTAGAGGAAGCTTAGCCATTTCTGTAATATTCGTTGGTGCATTAATAGCTGCGAGCACCGGGATAGTTGGGGCAACCGTTATTGCAATGGGGCTTATCTCTCTTCCAATAATGTTATCAAGAAAATATGACCCGAGCTTATCTGCGGGTACAATTTGTGCAACCGGAACTCTAGGTCAAATAATTCCACCGTCAATCGCATTAGTCATTTTGGGAGACGTTTTATCCGCGGCATATCAGCAATCTCAACTCACTATTGGTAACTTCTCTGCAAGAACAGTCTCCGTTGGAGATCTATTTATGGGTGCCATCATTCCAGGGATAATCTTGGTCGTTTGTTATGCGTTTTATGTCGTCATAAGAGCTTACCTATCTCCTAATATGGCGCCTTCTCAAGAGGTCGAGGTTGTTTCAGGTAGATGGAAAATAATGCTTACTTCTTTGTTGCCTCCATTTGTGCTGATCTCATCCGTACTTGGATCAATTCTTCTAGGGATAGCCACTCCTACGGAAGCCGCAGGTGTGGGAGCCTTTGGAGCAATTTTATTAGCTCTAAGCAAGAGCAGCCTAACTAAAAAGAATTTAACCGATGCTGTAGAGACAACAACAGAAATTACAGCCATGGTTTTCATGATACTTTTAGGCTCATCAATCTTCTCTTTAGTTTTCAGAGGCTTTGGCGGTGATGATCTTATAACAGGAATATTTACTGAATTGCCAGGAGGAGCATTCGGAGCAGTTCTTGTGGTTATGATACTTATATTTTTATTGGGATTTATATTAGATTTTATTCAAATCACGCTCGTTGTTGTGCCAATAGTAGGTCCTGCATTGCTTATGTTGGGTATTGATCCAATCTGGCTGGGAATAATGATAGCTATAAATCTTCAAACTTCTTTTCTAACTCCTCCTTTTGGATTTGCCTTATTCTATTTAAGAGGGGTAGCACCAGATAGTCTCGCAACAAAAGACATTTACAGAGGCGTAATTCCTTTTATTCTTATACAAATAGTAGTTTTAATTGCATTAGCTGTCTTCCCTGAACTAGTTACAGCATTGCCAAACGCTGTATATGGAAGCTAAATTAGATGAGCTATCTTGTCTGCTCTATAAGATGATCTGACCATAGGGCCCGAAGCAACTTCAATAAATCCAATTTTTAGAGCGGCTTCTCTATACTCCATGAACTCCTCAGGGGTGTACCATTTTTCTACAGGCAAATGGTTTATCGTCGGTCTCATATACTGACCCAAAGTCAGAACATCAACACCAGCTTCCCGTATATCTAAGAAGGATTCTATTACCTCATCTCTTGTTTCCCCTAATCCCAACATCAAACTCGTCTTAGTTATGACAGAAGGAGAATATCTTTTTGCGTATGATAAAACCTCAAGAGTTTGTTCATAACCCGCCCTCGGATCTCTCACTCTTTTTGTAAGTCTCCTTACGGTCTCAAGATTCTGGGCAAAGACCTCAAGGCTTGAATCTAAAAGAATTTCAATTGATGCTTTATTGCCAAGAAAATCAGGAACTAAAGTCTCTATTATAACTTTTGGTGATTTTTCTTTGATTGCCCTAACAGTAGAAGCAAAATGTTCAGCTCCTCCGTCGCTCAAATCATCCCTATTTACAGAAGTTAAAACTGCATACTTGAGCTCCATGTTTAGGATTGAGTTTGCTACCTTATTAGGTTCATTTTTATCCAGTATGCCTTTAGGATTTCCTGTATCGACTGCACAAAATTTACAAGCTCTTGTACAAACAGAACCAAGAAGCATAAAGGTAGCCGTACCATGGCTCCAACATTCTTGAATATTTGGACACATTGCCTCTTCACAGACAGTATGTAATTTCTTACTTGATACAATTTCTTTTAGTTGTCTGTATTTTGCAGAATTTTGTGACTTCACTCTTAGCCAAGTAGGCTTTCTTTCAATAGGTATTAGCTTATTAGGATTAGGCTTAATGCCATTTCTTATGGCAACAATGCCATTATCTTTAATAGTTTTAGTTGGTATGAGATTATCCATTAAGCAGCCCTTGCACCTAATTCTTTAAATATGTTCATAAGGTCTTTTTTTACCTCCTCTATGGAAACATCTAAGAAATCTTTAATTTGTGTTACTTCTAGTGAATCTATACCGCATGTAATTATCCCATCAAAGGGCTTTAAATCCATATCGATATTTAAGCTGATACCGTGATAACAAAATCCTCTTTTTATCTTCAATCCTATTGACGCAATCTTTTTATCCTGAACATAAATGCCCGGAGCGCCTGCTCTTCTCTCTGCAATAATTCCGTAGTTGCTTAGAAGGGTTATTATCAGACCTTCAAGCTCACATATTAGTTTCTTTGGTCCCCAACCAAGTCTTCTTAGGTTTAGTAGCGTATAAATCATAAGCTGACCAGGTCCGTGATAAGTAACCTGGCCACCTCTATCTGTTCTAATTACAGGTATGTCTTTATTCGTAATGATGAATTCTTCCGACGCAGCATGCCCCAGAGTATAGACCGGTAGATGTTCAGCGAACCATAGTTCATCTGGCCCAGTTATAGACCTCTTACTCACAGAATTTTTCATCTGCTGCCAGGCTAAGCTGAAATCGATCAAGCCAAGGTCCTTAAAGTGCAAATCTTTCAATCAAGTTCTCTCGTGTCTATGTAAGCTTTTTCAGAAATTCTATGATAGTTGACGACTTCTTCTTTAAATTCTGTATAGGACTTATATACTTTCTGAGCCATTGGATCGTCAGCTATAAAATCCTGCATAACTTCATCAGTAATACTTCGCAGTTCTCTAAGGACACTATCAGGTAGCTTTCTTAGATCAACATTATGTTTTTCAATAAGTTCTGTGAGGGCTTTGTTATTTCGCGCAGTATATTCATCAAGCATTTCTTGATTAGCAGACTTTGCAGCATATTTTATTATCGCCTTAAGGTCATCAGGAAGAGATTCAAATGCTGTTTTATTTATAATTATTTCTAAGGTTGAACCTGGTTCATGCCACCCGGGGTAGTAGTAATAGTCTGATACCTGATGAAATCCAAAAGTAAGATCATTATAAGGACCTACCCATTCAGCAGCATCCACTACGCCCTGTTGCAAGGAAAGGAATATCTCATTACCAGGAAGTGTGACTGTTTCAGCTCCTGCCCTAGTAAATACTTCGCCAGCTAAGCCTGGAATCCTCATTTTTAAACCCTTTAGATCAGATAAAGAATTTATCTCTCTCTTGAACCAGCCAGCCATCTGCACACCCGAATTTCCTCCTGCTAAGGGTATAAGATTAAAAGGTTCATAGGCTTCTTCCCAGAGTTCCATTCCACCTCCATAATGCAACCATCCGTTCATTTCCTGTGCGGTTAAACCAAAAGGAACTGCTGTAAAGAACTGTGAAGACTTAACTTTCCCTGTCCAATAATAAGACGCTCCATGTCCTAACTGAACATTTCCTTGCGAAACTGCGTCAAAGACACCTAACGCAGGTACAAATTCACCTGCGCCATAGACTTTGATCTGCATACGTCCACAAGTCATTTCATCAACATATTTAGAGAAGTTCTCAGGCCCCATACCAAGACCAGGAAAGTTCTTTGGCCAAGTTGTAACCATGGTCCAATTATAAGTTTTAGCACCTGTTGAAAAACATCCTTGATCATCAAGACTGGGTTCTTGTGTTCCCGAGCATGAAATGAGGATCAGAGTAATCCATATAGCTAATATTTTTTTCATATTTATTACCTTAGTTATATATGCTGTAGTTTAGCGTAAGAAACCATCAGCCATTTAGTTTTACTAGAATCAAAATTTACTTCTACTCGAGCATTAGCTCCTTCACCTTCGTAGTTGAGAATTACTCCTTCTCCAAATGCTTCATGAAGAACCCTTTGTCCTAACTTAAATTCTGTTTCAGGTACCTCACCAGACAAACTTTTTGAACTAGCTCGTGAACTCCTTGAAACATTCCCTCCCGTTCTTACCTCAACAGTGAGTTCTTCAGGAATTTCTCTTAGAAATCTAGAAGCTGGATTAAAATTCTCAGAACCGTACAAATTCCTCATTTCTGCGTGGGTTACAAATAATTTTTCCATAGATCTTGTCATGCCAACGTAGCAAAGTCTTCTTTCTTCCTGCAATTGGCTGGGGTCTTCTATGGATAATTTATGTGGAAAGAGGCCTTCCTCAAATCCAGTTATAAAAACCAACGGAAATTCTAATCCTTTTGCAGAATGCAGAGTCATCAATTGTATTGCTGATTCATGTTCGGATGCTTGCGTCTCTCCTGCATCAAGTGCGGCATGATCTATAAACATCTTTAAAGCAGTCTCTTCTAATTCATCAAAAGAATCGGGTTCGAAATCTCTGGCCGCACCAACTAATTCTGATAAATTTTCTACCCTAGTCCTGCCCTTCTCACCAGATTCCTTTTTGTGGTATTCAATAAGACCACTTCGTTGAATAGTTATGTCCACTATGTCTCTGAGATGTAAATCTTTAGTATCATCTTGAAGACTATCGAAACTAGACATAAAACCTTGAATGGCTTGAATTGCCCTAGGCGTAAGCCCTTCAATATCTAAAAGTTCTTCGCACGACCTCCAAAGGGAGATGTTCTTTTCTGAAGCCTTTGCTCGAATAATATCAATAGTCTTGGCTCCGATACCTCTGGGAGGGATATTAATAACTCTTTCAAATGCTGCGTCGTCCTCTCTTCCATATAAAAGCCTTAAGTAACTCATTGCATTCTTAATTTCAGCTCTTTCGTAGAATCTCAAACCACCATATATTTTATAAGGCAAGGATTCTCGAAGAATAGCTTCCTCTAAAACCCTTGATTGAGCATTTGACCTATAAAGAATAGCCACCTCTTCTAAGCTTCTGCCTTGGTTAACCCAATTCTGGATACTGCCCACGACATATCTCGCTTCATCATCTTCGTTGTAAGCAGAATATATAGAAATAGGTTCGCCTTCTTTCTGATCTGTCCAAAGCTCTTTGCCCATTCTGCCTTGATTATTTTTAATTACTGCATTGGCGGCACCCAAAATAACTGAGGTAGATCTATAATTTTGTTCAAGTCTAATAATTTCTGTGTTTGTAAAATCTTCGGTGAATCTATTAATGTTTTCACTCTTCGCACCCCTCCAGCCGTATATGGACTGGTCGTCATCCCCAACAGACATAAAGTTAGCTCCTCCACCCGCCAATAATCTTAGAAACTGATATTGAACTTCATTTGTATCTTGAAACTCATCAACTAATATATGGCTAAATCTTCTTTGATAATGCTTTAGAACTTCTTCATTACTTTTCAACAGAATATAGACTCTTAATAATAGCTCTCCAAAGTCCACTAAACTTTCGCGCTCACAAAGCTCTTCATAGGCTCGATAAACTTCAGTCATCTTTTCAGCAAAATAATCATCTGAGACTTCAACATCCTTAGATCTTTTGCATTCGTCTTTCTGTTTATTTACAAACCACTGAATCTGTCTAGGAGGCCATTTGGTATCATCCAGCCCCATAGATTTAACTACTCTCTTGATGACTCTGTATTGATCTTCTGAGTCGAGAATAGAAAATTCCTTTCTTAGGCCGGCCTCTTCCCAGTGAGTCCTTAATAAACGATGTGAAATTCCATGAAAAGTACCACACCAAAAATTTCCCATTTCTTCTTGAACGATGTCTTCGATTCTTCCTCGCATCTCCCTGGAAGCTTTATTTGTGAATGTAACTGTTAGGATAGAATGTGGGTTTATGTTTTCTGCTTTAATTAACCAAGCCACCCGATGTGCAATTACTCTAGTTTTTCCCGAACCCGCTCCAGCGAGTACTAATAAATTCTTTGATTCAGAAGTTACCGCATTCCTTTGAGGTTGATTGAGACTTTCAAAAATTTCTGATACATCCACTCTACTATTTTACCAAGATTATTAGTTCTATTTTGAGTTATTCAAACTAAGATAAAAAATAAATTAACAAACAAAAAATTTCTAAATCACCTATTAATATTTGATTCTTTAGGTATCATTTAACTATGAAAGACGCAGAGAAATTCTTTGAAATATATTGTGATTTTGTAACAAAAGTAACCAGCGATCCAAGTTTAAAAATTGACGATCTAAAGAAATCTTTAGAGGATATTCAGGACAATTCAATCATTGATGTGCCTCGTCTCTTAACTGCAGCGCTTGGTTTGGGTAGTGAAACAGGAGAGTTTGTAGAGATAGTAAAAAAAATGATTTTGCAAGGTAAACCTGCTGACGCAGATAATATCTTCCATATGAAAAGAGAGCTAGGAGACGTAATGTGGTATTGGGTTACAGCCTGCATGGCCCTTGATCTTGACCCTGTAGAAGTTATTTCAGAAAATCAGAAAAAATTAGAAGCTAGATATGGAGAACAGTTCACTGTTAATCAAAGCGAGGTCAGATCAGAAGGAGATCTTTAATTAATAGATTCGAGAAATAGCTGTTTTTTCTTCTTCCAGAGGTTCGGATCTTTTTAGATCCATTGATTTCCAAACATCATCTATTGCATCTAAGAAATGGTCTATATCATTAGCCTCATGACGTGGAGTTATAGTCACTCTAAATCTTTCATCTCCTTTAGGAACAGTTGGATGGAAAACTGGTTGAATATATATTCCATGTTTTTCGATTAAAAGGTTGGCTGCACCTTTGCATAATCTAGGATCATATAAATGTATGGGAATTATATGACTATCATTTTCCAAGAAAGGAATTTCTAAGTCTCTTAAACCTAAACGGATTCGGTCCGAATTTAGTCTGATATTCTCTCTAAGGTGCTCAGAAACCATGGCAATCTTGATACTAGTTATAGAGGCTGCTGCAATTGAAGGATTCATCGATGAAGTAAAGATAAAACCTGGAGCAAAACTTCTGATGTAGTCGATAATGTCAGAGTTAGCAGCGACGTATCCTCCCATCTGCCCGAAAGACTTAGACAAGGTTCCATTGATAATATCTATATCATCTTCCAGTCCTTTTTCAGCGGTTATACCCCTCCCTTCAGGTCCGTAAAGACCAACTGAGTGAACCTCATCTAAGTAAGTTAATGCATTATATTTTTTTGCTAGCTCAATAATTTTTTGAAGAGGAGATCTTAGTCCCTCCATAGAATATAGTGATTCAAACACTATAATTTTGGGTGTATTAGCATTCGCTGTATTGAGAAGCTCTTCCAGATGTTCTGTGTCATTATGTCTGAAAACGTGACATTCAACGTTTGCATTTTTTATACCCTGGATCAAAGAAGCATGATTTAGTTCATCGGAAAATACTTCAACTCCTTCCAGGTTCTTGCAAAGGGTCCAGAGAGTGGATTGATTTGCAGTATAAGCTGAGGGGAAAAGTAATGCTGCCTCTTTCCTATGAAGATCGGCGAGTAAATTTTCTAGATCTACATGATAAGTAGAAGTTCCAGAGATATTTCTCGTACCGCCTGATCCTGTCCCTAGCTCATTTATGACGTCCACTGAAGTTTTTGTAACTTCAGGATGTTGACTCAAATTTAGGTAGTCGTTGCTACACCACACCTCGACTTCTCTCTCTTTACCTTCAAAGCGTTCGGTTGCCTTGGGAAAGCTAGTTTTGTTTCTATTTATTGCTCTAAATTTTCTGTAGAGACCTTGAGATTTAAGAGATATTAGTTCGTCAGAGAAGAATTTTTTATA
>CETI01052081.1_pt1 | contig 14966 bp, 14 predicted proteins | sample 361441 | NCBI WGS metagenome assembly CETI01 (sample SAMEA2622478, study PRJEB7988) | marine metagenome | biome: marine biome (ENVO:00000447); feature: deep chlorophyll maximum layer (ENVO:xxxxxxxx); material: "saline water (ENVO:00002010), including plankton (ENVO:xxxxxxxx)" | depth 90 m | reverse complement strand
TTCAAAAAAAGAAAAGAAAGGTTCTTTATTATACTTACCTTATTTTTCCTAAAATTTCAATGATCGAATAACCTCTATTAAATCAGCTCTAAATGAGCTCTAAATAAACTAGAGGACGGCAAATATACATATTTGTTTGTTTATATAACCAAGAAAATTGTTTTTTTTTTATAAAAGATTTTTTTTTGACCTTATTATATCCAAAACAAGATCAAATTGAGCATTTAAATCCAAATCAGTATTATCTATTAAGACAGCATCTTTGACTTGTATCAACGGACTATTTTGTCTAGTTGAATCAGAAAAGTCTCTCATCTTTAAATTATCATAAATATCTTGAAAAGATACTTGCACACCTAACCTTAATAATTCCTGATGACGTCTAGCAGCCCTAACTTCTTCGGATGCAGTAATAAATAACTTTAATTCAGCATTTGGAAAAACTACAGAACCAATATCTCTTCCTTCCATAACAATACCCTTATTCACACCCATCGCTTGTTGCATTAATACTATTTTTTTTCTAATCAAAAAAGATTGACTCAGTTGACTTACACAACTAGAAACTTCTGCTAATTTGATTTCATCATCCACATCTTCATCATTAATATACATTTTGTAGGTTTGTTGCCCATCTAAACGAAAAGACAAATCCAAAGTATCAATAGAATTTAGAATGCAATTTTCATTAAATACTAACTTATTATTTATTTTTTTTACCCAATTATTTCTGAGGGCATATAACGTTACAGCCCGATACATAGCGCCAGTATTAATATGCCTATAATTAAAATGCTTAGACAACATTTTAGCTAAAGTACTTTTCCCTGTCGAAGAATAACCATCAATCGCTATAATTATTTTTTTAATCAATTTTTTTTAAATTCGTTGAAATACCAAATGAACTAATAGGTCTAGAAAAATGATTGGATGTTCTAGAATAAGTAATATTAAATCTATTAATATTTAAAGAAAATCCACAAGAAAAGCCAACTAACGCTTTTCTGTCTTCTATTATCATTTCAAATCGCCTTCTATTATTATAGCCAAATAAAAAAGTGACATTTTTATGTAAAAAAAACTCACCTCCAAAAACAATATGCCGTAAAACATTATATCCAAAGCTGTCATAGTCTACTGAAGCAGATACGTAATCATTAACAAAACCCAAATCAGGGATTTCTAGATGCTGGAATGTCAAGTGCCATCTAAAAGGTATATGAGTTAATTTACTAGACAAACCAAAGATAATTTCAAAAGGCAAATCTTCTCTATTATTTTCATAATAAGAGGTAATCTGATACCCCATATTCTTGAGCAAAATAGTAGCCGCTAGATTATTGTTTGGAAATCGATATAATAGACCCAAATCCAATAATAATCCAAAGGAACTTAAATCATATAGAGAAGAATAAGCAAACTTTGTATTTACCCCAATAGAGAACAATGAGTCAGATAAAAATTCTGCCGAGCCAACAGAGAACAAGTATTCAGCAGCACGAAAAGTACCTAGTTCTTGACCAAATTCATTGGTCTCTAAGAATGTACCATAATCAATAAACTTTAAAGAAGTAATAAAAGAACGTTCGCGTATATTAAAGCAATACCCAAAATCACCATATATAATATCGGAATAATAATCAGTATAATTAAGCACTATATTATTATTCATGTCAATATTAATAGATCCTGGATTATAAATTCCAGCATTTACATCATTATCTGACAATGCAGTTAAATAACCCCCTAAAGCAGTAGCCCTAGGTGAAGTATTTAAATTGGCAAATTGAAAAATAGCGTTACCCCCTATCTGTGCATAAATTGGTATAACCCAACAAGTAGAAATTAAAACAACCAGGAACTTTCGAACAAGTAGACTTAGGCACATAAACTAACACTTAACTCTTTAAAAGTACAAAATCAAGCACTTCATCCATTGTATCAACATAATGAAATTTTAAACCTTTGATATAAATATCTTTAATATCTTGAATATCTTTTTCATTTTTCTTGGACAAGACTATTTGTTTAATACTTGCCCTGTGTGCTGCTAGAATTTTTTCCTTAATGCCTCCCACCGGTAAAACTTTTCCCCTTAATGTAATCTCGCCAGTCAAGGCTAACGACTTTTTAATCTTACGACCTGTAGTCAATGATGCTAAAGCACTTAAAATAGTAATTCCGGCAGATGGACCATCTTTTGGGATCGCCCCTTCTGGAACGTGTAAATGAAAATCATTAGTTGTAAATATTTTTGGATCAATAGAATAATTATTAGTAGAGCACTTTAAATACTCTAATGCTAAAATTGCCGACTCTTTCATAACTTTTCCGAGATTACCAGTAATGGTCAATTTTCCTTTACCAGATGAAATGCTAGACTCAATAAATAATATATCTCCCCCAACAGGGGTCCAAGCTAAACCAATTGCAACACCTATAAATTGATCATTATTATACATTTCTTTCGTATAATGCTTGAGACCTAATATTTTTTCAATTTTCGAATCATCTAATTTGACATCTACCTTTTTCCCCATAGCCAAAGATACACCTCTATTTCTAACAATTTTAGCCAACATCTTACTTAAGCCCCTTACACCAGACTCCCGAGTATATGAATCAATAATAAATTCAAGCGAACGATTATTAATTCTAAAATTGGAATCCAATCCGTGCTCCTTTAAAGATTTTGGTAAAAGATGATGTTTAGCAATATGCATTTTTTCCTTGATATTATATCCTGAAATATCTATAATCTCCATCCTATCCCTTAATGGAGCTTGAATTGTAGATAAATCATTTGCTGTTGCAATAAATAAAACTTTAGATAAATCAAAACCTATCTCCAAATAATTGTCATAAAAGTCTTTATTCTGTTCTGGATCCAACATTTCTAACATCGCCGATGATGGATCACCGTAATTATCTCTAGATAATTTATCAATTTCATCTAAGACAAATACTGGATTAGAGGAACCTGATTTTTTTATTGACTGAATAATTCTACCTGGCATGGCACCAATATATGTTTTACGATGTCCACGGATCTCTGATTGATCTCTCATCCCACCTAAGGAAACACGCACATACTTTCTATTTAAAGCATTCGCAATTGATTTACCTAAAGATGTTTTACCTACACCAGGAGGACCATACAAACAAATAATAGGAGAACGCATATCCCCTTTTAGCTTCAAAATAGCTAAATGTTCTATAATTCTTTCTTTGACTTTTTCTAAACCGTAGTGGTCTTTATCTAAAAATTTTTGAACACGCTTCAAATTAAAATTATCTTTCGTATACTCATTCCAAGGCAAATCCAATAACATCTCCACATAACTTCGCTGAACACCATATTCTGCAACCTGTGGATTCATTCTCTGTAACTTTATAAGTTCCTTATCAAAATGCATCTTTGTTTTTTCATTCCATTTTTTCTTTTTTCCCGCATCTTTCATTTTTTCTATCTCTTCTTGAAAAACATTGACTCCTAATTCCTCTTGAATAGTTTTTAATTGCTGATTTAAAAGATACTCCCTTTGTTGATCATCTAATTCTGACTTGACTTTAGATTGAATTTCATTTTTCATTTTCAATACACTTAACTCCTTATTTAAGTGCTTTAATACCATTTTAGTTCTATTGTATAGTTTTGGCTCATCTAACATTTTTTGTTTTTCCAAAACACTTAAATTCATATTAGAAGACACAAAATTGACTAAAAAGGAATCACTCTCTATATTATTAATAGCAAAACTAGCATCAGATGGAATATTAGGAGATTCTTTAATAATTCTTAAAGCCACATCTCTCAAAGATCCAACTAACGCTTTAAAGTTTTGATTAGATTTTTTAGGCTTAAACTCTACAAATCTTTCAATTTCAGCCTGAAAATAAGGATCTGAATTAATAATACTATTTATCGAAAATCTTTTTTGACCTTGTATAATTACCGTTAAATTACCATCTGGCATTTTAAATAACCTTAAAATTTTAGCAACCGTACCTACTTTATTTAAATCTTTAACATCAGGTTCTTCAACATCAGATCTTCTTTGCGCAACAACTCCAATAATTTTTTTTGCTTTATAGGCATCATTAATTAAGTTAATTGATTTATCGCGACTAACTGTAATCGGTATAACAACACCAGGGAATAACACTGTGTTTCTGAGTGGTAGAATAGATATTTTTTTGGGAATTCTAAGAGAATTTAACCTATTTTCATCATCAGTAGACATCAAAGGTATTAAATCTGTAAAATCATCCGAATCTGATAATGAGAAATTTTTTAAAATTGAATTTTTCATATTAAAATTAATATTATAACGATAAAAATTGTACTAATCTTATGCCACAATTAAAAAATATGACAAAATTTCAGCCACACTACTTATATTGTAATGTTATATCACGCACTGAAGATAACATATTAATATATTCTTGATTGATTTCAAAGCCTCGTCTCTTCATAACCGTCTCGGCTACAAATAGCGCCTTTTCGAAACCATATTCCTTGATACCTTGCGAACCACCCCAGGAAAAAGAAGGAATAAAATTCCTGGGAAACCCTGGGCCAAATATATTACAGTTCACCCCTATGGTTGTTCCTGTATTAAATGAAGTATTGATAGCACATTTCGAGTGATCACCCATATAAAGTCCTAAAAACTGACTCTTAGTATTCAAAAATTTCTTTTCAATATAATCCCACATTTTTACATTAGTATAGTCATTTTTTAAATTTGAATTACTAGTGCCAGCGCCTATATTACACCATTCTCCTATAATTGAATGACCTAAAAACCCATGATGCGCTTTGTTGGAAAAACCTAAAAAAATACTATGTGACACTTCACCTCCTACTTTACAGTGAGGACCTATAATAGTAGGCCCATAAATCTTTGCCCCCATCTTAATAGTAGCGCCATTACAAATATGAACAGGTCCTCGAATCATCGCCCCCTCCATAATAGACACATCCTCTTCTATTAATATTGGACCATTATCATCATTTAAGAAATGACTATTAGTGCAATCTAAAACTTTTACTGAACTGCCATTATCAGGTGCAATAAATTGATTCATCTTGTTTCTTTTGCTAGAAAAAGGCAATGAAATGAAATTTAGCAGAAAATCAGATAAATTCATTGGAAAAGAATCTAACCCAGATACCTGAGACTTATCCTTTAATCCTTTACAATAAATCATATGGCGATTAATTAAAGACAATATATCTTTATCAATTTTTTGGTTCTCTGAATGATAACTAAAGCCACAATAATCAGGGAGATTAAAAATACCAAACGGATGCAAAAATATATTCTCTTCTTCTATCTTTATAGGATATAAATCTGATAAATGATCTCGAGTCATATAAGAGACCGAACAGCCTAAGTATTGTTCCCAAAGTGCTCTGATAGTACCACCAAAAACTCTAAGCTCCCCCAAAGGACGAGTCAACGTAATAGGATAGAATCTTTCTATCTCAGGCGGATCAAAAAGAATATAATTCATATTTCAAAATTAAGGCACTATGCCTTGTCTGACATATCTGTATCTTTTTCGATCACATCTGGACTTGCTTCCGCTACAGGTTCCTCTACTGGAGCTGCTTCCGCTACAGGTTCCTCTACTGGAGCTGCTTCCGCTACAGGTTCCTCTACTGGAACTCCCTGTGCTGAAGAATCTTCAGGCTTAGGTGCAGAAGAAAAAGCTGATTTTCCAAATTTCTTATAAAATTTATCAACACGACCTGCAGTATCTACCAATTTCATTTTACCGGTATAAAATGGATGTGAAGAACTACTAATCTCTCTCTTGATCAAAGGATAATCAACACCATCAATTTTAATTGTCTCCTTTGAATCAGCACATGATTTTGTTATAAAAGTGTCTCCATTAGACATATCTTTAAATACAACTAATCTATAATTATCTGGATGAATATCTTTTTTCATAATCAAATAGTATTATTTTTCTAAAAGGATTGCAAATGTAAATAATCAAATTGAATCATGGAAATTATTACAATAATTTAATTTTATCAACGATTATAAAATGTTAAAGTATATTTACAATATAGAATAATCTTTAAATCATAAAAATTACATGAAATCAGTTATTTTTTCCACATTAATAGTATTATTATTTTTTTCATGCAAAAAAGAAAATTTTCTATCTACACAAGATAATTTATTATCTTTTTCAACAGACACACTACTTTTTGACACTGTATTTACAACTGTCGGGTCTGCAACAAGATATTTAAAAGTGTATAATAATGATAATGTAGATATTGTGATTAATTCTGTGTCCCTAAATAAAAAATCGAACTCATCTTTCAAAATTAATATAGATGGAGAACCAAATCATACCGTTGAAAATATATTATTGAGATCTAATGACAGCTTATATATTTTCTCGGAAGTGACAATAGACCCCAATAATCTTAATACTCCATTTATTGAGACAGATTCTATTGTATTTATATATAATAATCAAATTCAATATGTTACATTAACAGCTTGGGGCAGAGACGCTTATTTTCATTCTGGAATACCAGACTACCAACAATATAGTCCGCAATCTAATAATTTATCATCTATGCTATATTGCGACTTTTTGAATCTCACAGAATCCGAATGCACAGAATCTCAATTAAATGGAGAATCTTTTTCTTATTACTCAATCAATACAAATACAATATGGGCGAATGACAAACCACATGTCATATATGGAGATGTTATTATTGAAAATGAAGCAAAATTAGAAATTGAAAAAGGATCCAGTATACATCTACATAACAACTCATGGCTTGTTGCAAGTTCTGGAAGCTCAATTGAAGCAATAGGAGGAAACAATACCGAAGAATTAATCTGGATTCAAAGTGATAGATCTGACAACCCATATGGACTAACCGTCACTGACTACTCAAACATGCCAGGCCAATGGGGAAAAATATGGCTAATGTCCGGAAGCATAAATAATCAATTTGAATATACAATAATCAAAAATGGAAAAATTGGCATTCAAGTTGACGGTGTCAATGATATAGAAAATCTATCAGAAACACCAAATTTGACGATCAAAAATTCAATAATATACAACATGTCCCAAACTGGAATACTGGCACAAGGCAGTAATGTATATGGAGAAAATTTACAAATTAATAATTGCGGAGAACACTTATTATTACTAAATATAGGTGGTATATATGATTTTAAACATTGTACATTTGCAAATTTCTGGCCATTTAGCAGACAAACACCAAGTATTGTATTAAATAATTATTATGAAGATATCAATGGTACGATTCAAAATAGAAATTTACTAAAAGCGGATTTCGGGAACTGTATCATAGATGGAAATAATGAAACTGAAATACTTTTTTTGAAGTCTGACGAGGCTACTTTCAACTACCATATTGACCATTGTATTGTCAAATCAAATCAAGAATACATCACTAATTGGCAAGAAAACATAAGTGGCGGATCAATCATACTCAATAGTAATGAAAATAATATATTTGAAGATCATGAAAATATCCCATTACAATTAGATGATGAATCAATTGCTATAGATGCAGGATCTAGTACAATAGCAAATGATGTTCCTAAAGATTTTTATGGTAATTCTAGACTACCTGATCCCGATATTGGGTGCTTGGAAAAACAATAAATTAATTTGTTAGCAAAAATTTAAGCACATCGACACCATCTGGATAATCATGGAGACTCGGGCTTTGAGATTCACCAAAACGAACTAAATTATCACCCAATATATCTTGAGCAACAATACATTGTATTTCATCTTGATAATATTTGATTTTTTTTTGGAGTTGAGTCAAGTTATCATAATACTCATAATATACAACCGAAATAGGAGCATGTATTTTGTCTGAATGAACTAATAATAAATTTTCAAAATCAAAAAAATGAATGCCATTTATTTGTAAGATTGTTTTTTGATAATTATAATTATCTAAATAAGCCTCTGAAAATGATAAAAATTCATTTTTTAAAAAAAATATTTTCAGTGCATTAACATCAAAATTTACAGGAAGAAAGAGCTTGGAAACATTCCTACAACCTAATCCAAAATAAAGATAAATATCCTTTGCTAAGGAGCGGTAATCATCGTCCTTTTCAGAACCAGTCAAAATAGCAATACTTGTCCTATTTTTTCTAATAATTTTACTAATACCAGAATAAACATAATTAAAATAATGAGCAGTATTATCATCACCCGTAGCAATTAAAATATCTACATTTTTTATGTCATTTTTAAAATATATATAATTATGGAAATCCGAATTAATAGAGCATAACAAATCTGCGACATATGGCAAAAGAACATTGTTAGATGAGGATAATTTCCCTATAAAAATATTCCCTGAGATTAAAACACATAAAAAATCATAAAAACCAACAAGAGGGATATTACTAGCGACAATCACGCCAATTTTTTTTTTTTTACCAACGATATTATATGACCTCACCCATAGAGGCAAAGCGTCTAGCATATGAGACAAAGCAAAGCAAGAAAATGTAATATTATTTTCCGTAAACCAAAAGTTATTTTGCCTAGCCTTTTTAACAATGGAACTAAAAGATGATTGAGATTGAGGATTTGATAAAAATTTAGACAATTCTTGAAATGCAGCAACTCTATCTTCTAAAATCATAATTTATTTTATATTGAATTAGTTATATTTGAATCCTAAAGTAATAAAACAATATGGCAATTAAAATAACTGACGCATGTATTAATTGTGGCGCATGTGAACCCGAATGCCCTAACACAGCAATCTATGAGGGGGGAATGCCTTGGAATATGTCCGAGGGCACATCAATGAAAGGCCAAGTCCAACTCATGTCTGGCGAACAAATAAATGCTGAGACTAATTTAAATCCAATTAGTAATGAATTTTACTATATATCTCCTGATAAATGCACCGAATGCAAAGGGTTTCATGAAGAACCACAATGTGCTGCAGTTTGCCCTGTAGATTGCTGCATACCAAATGAGAAAATAGAAGAAACGGAAGACGAATTACTAGATAAACAGAAAAAATTACATCCATAATGATAGCAAAAAAAATTTCACTATCTATCTGTTTATGTATACTATTCACAAACTTAATTTCTCAAGAGATTAATTTTCAGGATTCTGAAAAAAAAATCAGTTTATTAGCGAATAAAATATTAAATGGAGAAACAGACTCTATAAAAAATGACGCAAATAAAGAACTAACTAATTACCTATTACAAATAATAGATCAAAAAAAATCTTACCCATATACTTTCAAAGAGATAGAGCATATTTCAGTACTACAACCAAAAGATAAAAAATTTAAATTATTCACGTGGTTTATTCCATATTTAAATGGTGAATTTGAATATGTGGGGATTCTTCAAATATGCAACAAAAGAGGAAGGAAATGCAAAATATATCAACTGAAAAATAACATTAACCTAACAGAAGAAATAATCTATAATCAGCTTGATTATAATACATGGTATGGGTGTTTATACTATGATATTATCCCCATAAAGATTGACAAAAAAAGATATTATACATTATTAGGATGGGATGGAAATAATAAAAAAACGACTAAAAAGATTATAGATATTTTAACAATCGATAAACATAACAAACCTTTTTTTGGTGCTAATATATTTGATGATCAGAAAAAACGAATTTTAATTGAATATGGCAGTCAATACCCGATCTCACTACAATATGATGATGAACTTGAATATATTGTCTTTGATCATATTGAACCAATGGATGGGATATCCAAAAATGATTTTAGTCTATATGTAACTAACCTAAGCTATGACATATTAAAAAAAACCCCATTTGGTTGGAAATTAGAGCAAAATATTTATCTAAATAATATAAAATGAAAAAACATAATTTTAGTGCAGGACCATCGATTTTAGAATCTAATGTAATCCGAAAAGCATCGCAAGGAGTATTGGAGATTAATAACACTGCTCTTTCAATTCTAGAAATATCTCACAGAAGTTCTGAATTCATACAAATTATAGAAGAGGCAAAAACATTAACAAAAGAATTATTAAATATTGGTGATGATTATGAAATTTTATTTTTGCAAGGAGGAGCAAGTTTGCAATTTTATATGGCTGCATTAAATTTTTCAAGACCCAATGGAACAGCCGCATATATTGACACTGGAACTTGGTCCAAAAAAGCAATTGAAGAAAGTGAAAAAATAGGAAAAACAATAACCGTCGCGTCATCAAAAGATAAAAATTACACATATATTCCTCACAATATTAACATTAATAACAATATAGACTATTTGCATTTTACTAGCAATAACACAATTTATGGCACACAATTCCATTCATTTCATAAATTATCTCAATTAGCTAAACAAAATAGCGCCAAACTCATTTGCGACATGTCATCTGATATTTTTAGCAAACAAATTGATGTCAATCAATTTGATTTAATATATGCTGGAGCGCAAAAAAATCTTGGACCTGCAGGGGCGACACTAGTAATTATCAAAAAAGAATCCTTAATCAATAATGGAAATTTACCAACCTACTTAAATTACAACACACATATAGACAAAAAATCAATGTTCAACACACCTCCTGTTTTTTCAATATATGTATCAATGCTCACTTTAAGATGGTTAAAAAGTCTAGGTGGCATAAAAAGTATAGAACAAGAAAACAATAAAAAAGCGTCATTACTATATAATGAAATTGACAACAACCCTCTTTTTGTTGGGATAGTAAATAAAGAAGATCGATCAAAAATGAATGTGACATTTGATATAAGAAATGCTGATCATAAATTAAAATTTGAAAAATTATGTTTAGAAAATGGAATAAATGGCATTTACGGACATCGTTCTGTGGGAGGATATAGAGCATCTATTTATAATGCTCTAAAAATTAGCAGTGTCTGCTTTTTGATAGAGCTAATGAGAAAACTTAAACAAATTATATAATGAAAAAAACAATCCTAATTAATGACGGCATCTCAAAAGTTGGAAAAAAACAATTAATTGATCTACAATTTAATGTAATTGACAAACATATTGAACAGTCAGCATTAATTGATTTTATTAATGAAAATAACGTAACTGGAGTATTAGTGAGAAGCGCAACTCAAATACGAAAGGATATTATTGACAATTGTCCATCAATAAAACTAATTGGCAGAGGTGGCGTAGGTATGGATAATATTGATGTTGAATATGCTCAGAAAAAGAATATTCATGTGATTAATACTCCCAGTGCTTCTTCTGCTTCTGTTGCAGAATTAGTTTTTTCTCATTTATTTAGTATGGCAAGAGATACATATCATTCTAACAGAACAATGCCACTAGAGGGAGATCTAAATTTTAAAAAATTAAAAAAACAATACTCTAGAGGCACCGAACTTAGAGGAAAAAAAATTGGAATAATTGGGTTTGGTAAAATTGGACAGGAAGTAGCGAAAATTGCTCTTGGCATAGGAATGGAAGTGCTGTTTTATGATCCGACAATACAGAAACAAATCATTAACGTTGACTTTTATAATAACCAAACTATTACATTTCAATTAGAAAAAAGTGATTTCTCCACCTTACTACAAAATTGTGATGCTATCACAATACACATACCAAAACAAAAAAAAGCAGTCATCACAAAAACAGAATTAAAACAAATGAAAAAAGGCTCTTTTATAATTAATACTTCTAGAGGAGGAATTATCAATGAAGCAGATCTAATCAGCCAACTACAAAATGGACATATTAGGTCTGCCGCACTAGATGTATATGAAAATGAACCAACACCAAAATTAGAAATCTTGATGAATGAACAAATCTCACTATCCCCACATATTGGAGCTGCAACACTAGAGGCTCAAGATAGAATTGGAATAGAATTAGCAGAACAAATAAACACTCTTCTCAATGGTTAAAATAAGTGCCTTTGCATCCTTAATGCCAAATAAAAAATTTATTTCAAAAGTACCAACAAAAACGTATACGAGTTACTCGAAAAATGAAATAAAGGCAGAGATTCAAAAAAATCCATATAGTTTTTTAAATATTATAACCAATCATCAAATAGATAAACAGATAGATCGATTTACATATACAAGAAATAAAATCAACACATTTAAAAAGAATAAAATTTTAATAAAAACACAACAAAAAAGTCTGTATATATATCAGCAAAGCTATAAAGAGAAAAGCTATACCGGGTTAATTTGTGCAATTTCATTAAAAGATTATGCTAATAAAAAAATTAAACCACATGAAAAAACAATTGAAAAAAGAGAAATCTTATTTGCTCAATATCTTAAAAACACTCAACTTCATGCAGAACCAGTTTTAATTACACATAATGGTGATCTAAAAGGAATAATTAATACAGACAATCTAGACACATCCAAACCAACACATAGTTTTTTCACTGATGATGGGATAAAGCACAAAATTTGGGAAATCAATAAAAAACAAGAAATAGAAAACATAGTGGTATTTTTTAGACAAATTCACAGTCTTTATATCGCGGATGGTCATCATAGATTAGCATCATCACTTCGAAACAATAAAGATCATATATGCCTAGCATATATTGTCTCTAAAAATGAAGTGAACACACTGCCGTTTCACAGAAAGATTCTAAATATTCAAGACATTGACTTGATCCTAAAAAGGATGCATTCTAAATTCAGAATTCAAAAAAATAAAAACCTAAAGGAAAATAGTAAACACCTACAATGCTATATCAAAAAAAGTTGGTATGAAATTGAATTAAAGGAACAACAAAGCCTAGTCAATAATCTATTAGTATCTAAATTATTACATCAAATACTTAATCCGATTTTTAATATAAAAGATGAAAGAAAGGATAAGAATGTGCATTTTATACCAGGGAATCAGAACATCATGCAAGAAATAAAACAATGCAAACACAATGAATGTATATTTGTAATGAATACAATTGAAATCGATACGATAATGGAAATCGCAGATCAAAACAAAACCACACCTCCTAAAAGCACATTCATATTACCGAAACTTCCTAGTGGTTTAATAATGATGGAACTATGAGTATAAGATCTAATATCAATGATATAAAAAAAGCCACTCCAAATGCACAATTAGTTATTGTAACTAAATATCAAAATTTAGATAATATTAAAAAAGTTTATAATATTGGAGAAAGGGAATTTGGGGAAAATAAAGTTCAAGATTTAATCATAAAAAGAAATCAATTAGCCAATGACATAAAATGGCATATGATTGGACATTTACAAAAAAATAAAGTAAAACTAATAGCCCCTTTTATATATATGATTCAATCGATAGATAGTATTGAATTATTAAAAATAATTGATCAGAATGCAAAAAAATATGACAGAACAATAAATTGCCTGATCCAAATAAAAATTGCTAAAGAAATATCCAAATTTGGATTCAACATAGAGGAAGCCAAAGTATTATTAAACTCGAACTATGAAGAACAATATAAAAATATAAATATTAAAGGTCTAATGGGCATCGCAACATTCACAACAAACAAAGAACAAATAAAAAAAGAATTTCAACAGATTGTTAACATATTAAATATGGTGAAAACAGATAATCCAACACTATCCATTGGAATGAGTAATGATTATAAAATTGCCTACTCATCTGGATCTAACATGATTAGAATTGGATCTTCAATTTTTAAATAATTTTTATCTTAAAGTAGCTAAATAATCATTGACATTCTTTTCGATTCTATCGGAGATATTAGTATTGTCAGCTTTTTGAAAATCATTGCCAGTAATATTATTATACAATTCAATATAACGATTCGATACTGAATCAATAAAATCGGTTGATAAATCTGGAATTGATTGTCCCTCTTTTCCTTGAAAACCATTTTCAATCAACCATTCTCTAACAAATTCCTTTGATAACTGTTTTTGTCCTTGACCTAGATCTTGTCTTTCTTGATAACTATCTAAATAAAAATATCGAGAAGAATCTGGTGTATGGATTTCATCTATAAGAACAATCTTTCCAGACTTTGTTTTTCCAAATTCATATTTTGTATCTACTAAAATGAGGCCTTTCTTTGATGCAAATTCTGTACCCCTATTAAATAGTTCTTTGGTAATTTTCTCTAAATACAAATAATCTGACTCTGATACTAAACCCGTGGCAATAATTTCTTTTTTAGAAATATCCTCATCATGCCCTTGATCTGCTTTAGTTGTAGGAGTTACAAGTGGCTCAGGAAACTTATCGTGCTCTCTCATTCCATCAGGCATAACCTCACCACACAATAATCTTTTACCACTTTTATATTCTCTCCAGGCATGACCTGTTAAATACCCTCTAATCACCATTTCTACTTTAAATGGATCACAATACTCACCTACTGTAACAACAGGATCAGGAGAAGCTAATTTCCAATTATCAATAATATCGGACGTTAAATCTAAAAAATGAGTAGCTATCTGATTTAAAACCTGGCCTTTATAGGGTATTCCCACCGGTAATACAGTATCAAAAGCCGAAATTCTATCAGTAGCAATCATGACTAAAAGATCATCCCCAACTTTATAAACATCACGAACCTTACCTTTATATAAATTAGTTTGATTAGGAAACACAAAGTTTGTTTTTTTAATTGTTTGATTATTCATAGTATTTATTTTTTATATGCTTTAATAATAGATTTTACTAATTTATGCCTAATAACATCCTGCTCATTAAATTTAATAAACCCTACACCATCTATATTTGTTAAAATTTGAGCAGCATGTATTAGCCCTGATTTTTGCTGTTTTGGTAAATCAACTTGTGAAACATCACCACAAACAATAAATTGTGCTGATGGGCCCATTCTGGTTAAAAACATTTTCATTTGTTCAATGGTTGTATTTTGTGCTTCATCTAAAATAACAAATGCATTATCTAAGGTTCG
>CETI01244851.1_pt1 | contig 14974 bp, 15 predicted proteins | sample 361441 | NCBI WGS metagenome assembly CETI01 (sample SAMEA2622478, study PRJEB7988) | marine metagenome | biome: marine biome (ENVO:00000447); feature: deep chlorophyll maximum layer (ENVO:xxxxxxxx); material: "saline water (ENVO:00002010), including plankton (ENVO:xxxxxxxx)" | depth 90 m | reverse complement strand
TCCCGTTCTATCTGAAAAACAGGTAGAGGATACTGTTAAAAAATATAAAAAAATTCTTGATTCAAATAAGATCAAGATAGTTTGTGACGAGTCTCTTGGCTTTAAAGAACTTGCTTACCCCATTAATAATAAAAATTCAGGATTTTATCATCTCTTTCAATATGAAACCGACAAAATTGATTTTGTTAAAAATCTAGAAACTGAATTAAAAAGAGATAGATCTATTCTAAGATACATAACAGTATCTCTATGTAAAGATGCTTTAGAATATAATTCAAGAAGAGCAAAAGGAGAATTTAATAAGAAAACTAAAAAATGAGAAATCAATTCAATTCAGCATTGCAAAATGAGGCCATTGACAGGTCAAGTAAAAAAAAGAAGTTTTGTAGATTTAAGAAGAGTGGTATAAAATATATCGATTATAAAGACCCTTCTTTTCTTAAACAATTTATTAATGATCAAGGTAAAATTTTACCTAGAAGAATTACTGGAACTAGTTCTAAGTATCAAAAAAAAGTATCTCAAGCGATAAAAAGAGCAAGACATTTAGCATTATTACCTTATACAACTGATACAAATTGATATGGATATTATATTAATTAAAAATGTTCCTGGGTTAGGATTTAAAGATGAGGTCGTAAGCGTTAAAAATGGTTACGGAAGAAATTATTTAATTCCCCAAGGGTTTGGAGTTTTATCTAATAAATCAAATAATAAAGTTTTAGAAGAAAACTTAAAACAAACCGCAAAGAAACAAGAAGAAATTCTTAAAGAAGCTCAAAAATTAGCTAAAAAAATTGGTGATCTTGTTCTTGAATTTAAACTCAAAACAGGATCCGATGACAAATTATTTGGATCTGTAACTACTAGTAAAATATCAAAAATATTAAAAGAAAAAGGTTTTGAAATTCATAAAAAAAATATTTACATTCTTTCTAAAGTAAATTCTGTTGGAGAATACGATGTAGAATTAAAAATTCATAAAGACATAAAGCATCCAATTAAAATTAATGTCACCGGTGATATTCCGAAAAAGAAAAAAAGAAAGTCTAAGAAGAGTGATGATTCTTCAGAAGAAAAAGAAACGAAAACAGTAAATAATTCTGAAAAAGAAATTGAAAAAATTGAAAAAGTAGAAGAAGAAGTTTCTAAAGAGAAAAAATCAGAATAAAAACCAAAGAGTAAAAAAGATTCTAAGTAATTTTTTTTTTCAATCACTTCATTCTTTATTATATTGATTCTTTCAAGTTAGAATGAAAGATTTTTATATAGATGTCCTTATAATAGTACCATTAGATAATGTATTTACATATAAAACAAGTTATAAAATAAAAATAGGATCTATAATAAATGTACCCTTTGGAAATAATAATGAGATTGTAAAGGGAATAGTTATTTCTAAACCATACCTGCCTAAACAAAAATTTATTGTTAAAGATGTAATTTCAGTTGAGAATTACGAAAGTATTTTATCTTTAAAACAAATTGAATTTTTAAAATGGGCTTCGATATATTATTTAGTTAGTTTACCAAAAATTTTTAATTCAATATTCTCAAAAAAAATTTTATCATTAAAAATAAAAGATGCCGAAGAGATTAATTTTTTCAATAAGAATAAAAAAAAAATATCAAATCTAATTATAGATAACTCTGAAAATATTTTAAATCATTTAATTAATGAAATTGATTCAAAAAAAATTAAACATCAAATATTAATTTTAAGTCCCAATACATTCCAAACTCAATTCATATATAAATATTTTGAGAAAAAAGTAAAAAATGTTCATATATATGATGCAAAAACAACATTAAAAAATAAATTAATTATTTGGGAAAAAATTTTAAAAGACGAGGAGCTCTTAGTTCTTGGAAGTAAATCAGCAGTTTTTTTACCATTTCAGAATTTAAATACAATTTATGTAATGCAAGAACATGATTTTTTATATAAAGAAACAGATAAATTAATTAGATATAATGCTAGAGATTGTGCATTAATACTATCAAAAATTCATAATTGCAATATTAATCTTATATCTGATTCACCCTCAGTTGAATCAATATATAACGTTAAAAAAAATAAGTTAATTATGCATGATAAGTTTAAAAAACTTCATTACAAAACAGATTTAAGTAAAGTATCAGTAATTAATAAATTTGAAAAACAATTAAAAAATGGAATAGATGGTATTTTATCTTTAGAAATATTAGAAAGAATTGAAAATAATTATGATAATAAAAAAAAGACAATTGTATTTACACCTTATTCAGAAAATGTGAAAATACTTTTTGATACCATAACTAATTATAATAAATCTTTTAAAATTTTTTCGCTTTCAAAACAAAAATCATTTACAAGAAAACAACTAGATGATTTTTATAATAGAATAAATGATTATGATATAATTATCGGAAATTATTCAGTTATTGATAGCTTAGAATCTTTTAATTACTCACTCTTGGTTCTTATTGATCCTGATAGAATTTCCTCATTATCATATTATAAGTCCAATGAAATATTTTTTCAACTAATTTTCAAAGTACTTAAAAAAGTTAATAATAATAAGAAATTAATTTTACAATTGATTAATTCGAATTCAAATGAATTAAAGGATAATATTCGTTTAAATTATTTCAAAATTATTTCTAAAGAAATGAATGAAAGAAAAATATTTGAATATGCTCCTTATAAAAGATTAATATCAATAGAAATGTATTCTAAGAAGAAAAATGAAAACAAATTCATAGGTAAAATGTTATTTAACGAATTAAAAAATAAATTAAAATTCTGTAACCCAACAGATATAGGAATAGTCAAAAGAAAAGAAGGTTTTATATATAAAGTATATTTAAAACTTGATAGAGTTAAAAATCTATCTAAAAATAAAAATACAATTTACAATACAATTAAGAGACTTAAAAAGAGAAAGGATTTTAGGGATAATTTTATAACTATAGATGTTGATCCTTAAATCTTCCATTTATTTTGGATAAAATCTATTCCTTTTTTTGAACTTAAATCAAATTTACATGGAACAATTGATACATAATTATTTTTTATAGCCCACTCATCATTATTTTTTCCTTTATCATGATTTACAAAGTTTCCTACCATCCAAAAATATTCTCTTCCATAAGGGTCATGACGTTTATCAAAAGTCTCTTCCCATATGGCATTAGCCTGACGACATATCTTTATTCCTCTAATCTCTTCACTTGATTTTGCTGGTATATTTACATTCAAAGCTATAGAATCTGGGATACCATTTGACAATGCATTTTCTACAATTTTTTTTATATAAATTTTTGAATGATTTAAATGAGCATTTGGATCAAAATCACAAAGAGAAAATCCAATTGAAGGTGTATTTTCAATAGCTCCTTCAATTGCAGCTGACATAGTCCCTGAATATAGAACGCTTATAGATGAATTACTTCCGTGATTAATACCACTAGTAATCAAATCAATTTTTTTATTCTTAAGAATATGATGCTTGGCAATTTTCACACAATCTGCAGGTGTTCCACTACATTTATAAGCTTCAATTTCTCCAAAAAGATCAGATTTTACCAATCTTAATTTATCTCCAACAGTAATTGCATGCCCCATTCCAGATTGAGGGCTATCAGGAGCAACTACTACCACTTCACCAAATTTTGACATTATTGAGACTAAAAGTCTTATTCCTTTAGAATCTATTCCATCATCATTAGTAACTAATATTAGTGGTTTTTTCATTATTAAATCTTATTATAATAATTAACTATTCTAGCAAGATCACTCATTTTTTTCAGATTAATTCTATTTCTTGAGATATAGTCTCTAATTTTATCATATTCATCATTCATTAATTTATAAAGTTCTTTTTTCTTCCCCTTAAACTTATGAATTTTACCATCATTTGTTAGAAAAAAATAATCATATTTGACCTTATTAACATATCCATAATTATTACTAAAATTAGGCATTATACCGTAAGCATAATAAGATGGAAGATATGATTGAGTTGATTCAGCAACAATTCTTTCTCTAAGTAATAGGCTTAAATTTCCTTCAATCATCATTTCAAATAGCACTGGCACATTATAATTATAACCAACCTCATACAGAAGAGAATAAAATTGTCTATAATCTCTTATAGTTTCATCATAAATTTCAAAAAAAAATAGGTTATTTACATTAAATGCCTTCAGAGTTTTGCCATCATCTAACTGAATTGATTGAGACTCAAAATCATATTTTAAATTTCCTTTTATCGTATCACCATCATTTGTAACCAGTTTACCTTTATGCCATATATCACTAGGAAATTTTTGAGCGATAATTATATTAGAAATAAAAAAAAACAATAAAAATATTAATCTCATAAATATTAATCTTTTAAAATATCATGACCCATTTTATCCCTTTTAGTTTCTAAATATTTTTTATTAAACGAATTTGGTTTAATTTCTATTTTAGTATTTCTTATAATTTTTAATCCATAACCAATCAATCCGACTCTTTTTTTAGGATTATTAGTTAATAAATTAATTTTCTTTATACCTAAACTTTTAAGTATTTGAGCACCAACACCATAATCCCTGTGATCCATTTTAAAACCAAGTTTATGATTTGCCTCTACAGTATCATATCCCTTTTCTTGTAAAACATAGGCTTTTAACTTATTGATCAAACCAATACCTCTTCCCTCTTGATTCATATATAGTAAAAGACCTTGACCTTTTTTATCAATCATTTTTAATGCTCTTTGTAATTGTGATCCACAGTCACATCTTAGTGATCCAAGGATATCACCCGTAACACATGAAGAATGAACTCTAACTAATACTTCGTCTTCTTCATCCCATTCACCTTTTTTAAGAGCAAGGTGAATATCTTTTGTATCTTTTTGCTCAAAAGAAATTAATTTGAAATTTCCAAACTCAGTTGGTAAATCTACTGTCTCTTTTTCTTCAATTAAAGATTTCTCTTTTAGTTTATATTCTATTAGATCTTTTATTGATATAATAACTAGTCCGTGTTTTTGTGCGACACTAAACAAATTATTCAATCTTGCCATACTACCATCTTCATTAAGGATTTCACATATTACCCCTGATGGATATAATCCTGCAAGTTCTGGTAAATCTACAGATGCTTCTGTGTGACCTGCTCTTCTCAAAACACCACCTTCCATTGATCTCAAAGGAAAAATATGTCCTGGTTTTGAAAAACTTGATGAATTAACTTTTTTATCAACTATAGCCCTAATAGTTTTAGCCCTATCTGATGCTGATATTCCTGTAGATACTCCATTACCTTTTAAATCAACCGATACAGTAAAAGAAGTACCATATATATCTGTATTTTTACCAACCATTAATTCTAAATCAAGTTCATCACACCGTTCTGAATTTAGAGAACAACAGATTAATCCCCTACCTTCCTTAGACATGAAGTTTATTTTTTCAGAATTAACAAGTGAAGAAGCACAGACAAAATCGCCTTCATTTTCTCTATTTTCATCATCAACAACAATTATAATTTCACCATTTTTTATAGCTTCAATTGCTTCTGGAATTTTATTTAATTTATTTTTCATACTGAAGTTACATTACCTAATTTTTTTGCAATATCAATTTCTGCAGACTTTAATTTATTATGTAATTTTAAAATATCCTCATCAATTTTCATTTTATCAGATTTATCAAAATTTTGCATATTATCTTTTATCATTTTTCTAATTAATCTAAACTTAAGTCTTAATATGTTTGTATACGTAGTTTTTTTAAGAGTGTCTGTTTCTTCTGAAACATGAATATTAAATTTATCTTTCCATTGTTTACTAATCTCATATTTATTTGCAGAAAGATCTATTATATCATCTTTTAGATCTTTATATTTTTCTGAAAGAAAGTAATTAATATCAATCACCTTATTCTGATTATATTCTTTCTTAAACACATCTATAATTTTTAAATAATTTTTATTTTCAAACTCAATATCCTCTATTTCATTTAAGAAATAATCAATAAATGATTTCCTATCTAAACCAACAACTTCAAAATCAGTGGTTCCATAATTGACTAGCATTCTAATACACTCTCTCTCATAAAAATTAATAGCAGAATTTATAGATTCATCTTTCTTTTCTATATCCTTTTTCTTTTCAATTAAATTATTTGTCTGAATATTTTTATTTCCTTGTCCAATTAATAATTTATTCATTTCAGATATTAAAGCCTGTTCATTAATTTCTAATGATGTGCTTGCTTCTTTTAAGAAGACTGATCTTTTGATTGAATTAGGTATTTTTGAAATAGATCTCACAATATCAAAAATCATTTCTGATTTTTTTACTGGATCACTCTTAAAATCATTTAATAAATTTACTTTGAAGGAAATTAAATTTGTTTCATTTTGAATAAGAAACTCTTCAAACTTTTGTTTTCCAACTTTCTTTGAAAAACTATCTGGATCATATCCCTCAGGGAAAGAAACAATTTTAACATTCATATCATTTTCTAAAATTAAATCCATACCTCTTAATGAAGCAGAAACCCCTGCCTTATCACCATCAAAAAGTATAGTTATGTTTTTTGTATATCTAGAAACTAATTTGATTTGATTAGTTGTTAAAGATGTTCCTGAGGATGCTACAACATTTTCAATACCAATTTGAAATAATGCAATTACATCAGTATACCCTTCAACTAAATAACAATTATCCATTTTTCTAATTGTATTTTTTGATTGATACAAACCATATAATGTATTACTTTTAATATATAATGAAGTTTCTGGTGAGTTTATATATTTAGGTTGATTTTTTTCCTCAGATAAAATTCTTGCACCAAATGCAATTGTCTTTCCACTTAAATTTTGAATGGGAAAAATTACTCTATTTCTAAATCTATCATATTTTTTATTATTATTTTCTAATATTAGTCCTGCTTTAATGATTTGATCTTCATCAAATTGATTTTTTACTAAATAGTTATATAACGAATCCCACTTATCAACACTATAACCTAACTCGAATTTTTTAATCATCTCCTCATTAATATTTCTATAATTAAAATATGTTAGAGCTATACTATTACCTTCCTGCGTTTCTAAATTTTTTTTAAAAAACTCTTTTGATTTATTTATTAATATTAAAAGACTTTCTTTTTCATTATTAATCTCATAATTCGATTCAGTTTCATTTATTTCAACACCATACTTTTCACCTAAATACTTTATTGTTTCTATGTATGTCATACTATCAACCTCTTTTAAAAATTCAATAGCATCTCCTCCTTTTCCAGTACTAAAACATTTAAATATTTGTTTTGAGGGAGATACAAAAAATGACGGTGTTTTTTCATTAGTAAAAGGACTTAATGCCTTATAATTAGATCCAGACTTTTTTAATGAAACAAAATCTGAAATGACTTCAACTATATCTAATCTATCTTTTATCTCTTGAATAACGCTTTCTTCAATCATAGTTTACAAATATCATCAATTTATTATTTTTTTAATTTTTTAATTCAATATAAATTACTGAAAATTATAAAATGATAAATGATAATCAAATATTGAAAGTTCTTTCAAAGGTTACTGATCCAGTAAAGAAAAAAGACCTAATAAGTTTAAACTCGATAAAAAAGATAAAAATTTTTAAAAAATCTGTTGCAATAGAAATTTTAATCTCACCTTCATCATTCAAACTAAAAGAGATTATAAGAAGAAACTGTATAAATGTACTAGAAAAGTTAAATTCAACTCTTGAATATAATATTAAGTTTTCAATGAATGATGATAAAAAAGATATAATTGAGAATAAATCAGATAATGTTAATAATAAATTTGAAACTAAAAATATAAAAAACATATTAGCTATAACATCTGGTAAAGGTGGTGTTGGAAAATCTACTATATCCTCAAATATTGCAGTAGGCTTAAGAAATCAAGGTGCAAAAGTTGGTTTAATTGATGCAGATATTTTTGGACCCTCAATCCCAACAATGTTCAATTGTGAAAATGAGCAACCCTCAATTAAAAAAGAAAACGAAAAAAATATTATTATACCTATTGAACAATATGGCATAAAATTATTATCTATTGGATTATTAATTCCAAAACAAAATGCAGTTATATGGAGAGGTCCTATGGCAAGCTCGGCTTTAAAACAAATGATATTAGATGCTGATTGGGGTGAACTTGATTATTTAATTGTCGATTTACCTCCAGGAACAAGTGATATTCACATTACATTATCACAAAATTTTAATATTAAAGGAAGCATAATAATCACATCACCTCAAAAGATTTCAATAATCGATGCTGAAAAATCAATAGCGATGTTTAATCAAAAAAATACAGAAGTACCAATTATAGGAATTATTCAAAACATGTCTCATTTTATTTCTGATGATAATATAAAACATTTTATTTTTGGAGAAAATGGAGGAAAAGATCTTGCTGAAAAATTAAATTTAAATCTTTTAGGAGATATTCCTATTGATAAAAATATTTCAGAGTGTTCAGATATTGGCTATCCAATAGTTTTAAAGGATAAACAAATTTCAGAAATATTTAAGAAAATTTGTAAAAAGATTACAATAAAAATTAAAGAGAATAATTTTAAATAATATTATTTTTACATAATGAATGAAAAAAGTCTAATAAATAGAGTTGAATCAGCAATTGATGAGATAAGACCATACTTGATAGCAGATGGTGGAGACATCAAGGTATTATCAATAGATAATAAAAATATTGTAAACTTAGAATTGTTAGGATCATGTGAAACATGCCCAATGTCTCCAATGACATTAAAGGCAGGTGTTGAGGAAGCAATCAAGAAACAAGTTCCCGAAATTAATGGCATAAATGCCATAAATGGAACAAATTAATTTATTCTTGTATGAATAAAAAAAATATAGCCATCATCATGGGAGGCTATTCATCAGAATTTGAAATTTCAATAAAAAGTGGTGAAGTCGTTTATAAAACTTTATCTGATGAAGATGATTTAAATCTCTATCGAATTATTATTAAAAATAACGAGTGGTTTCATATAGATGATGAAGGAAATAAATTTGAAATTAATAGAGAAACTTTTCAATTGAATAAAAAATCTAAAGTTATTAATTTTGATATTGTATTTAATACAATTCATGGTATTCCAGGAGAAAATGGAGAAATTCAAAAATATTTTGAAAAAAAAAATATAAAACAAACATCTTCAAATTCGATCTCATCTAAAATTACATTTGATAAGAATGCATGTAAAAAAGAAATAAAATTACTGGGTTATAATACAGCAAAATCAACAATAATTCATAAAGGAGATAGTTATACTAGTGATATGATTTTTTCTAATTTAAAACTCCCATTATTCATAAAGCCAAATGAAGGAGGATCAAGTTTTGGTATATCAAGAATTATAAATATAAATAATTTAAGTGAGGCAATATCTAAATGTTTTAAAGAATGCAATAGTGCATTAATTGAGGAAGAAATTAAAGGAAGAGAAATTTCAGTTAGTGTAATTAGGTATAATAAAAAAGTAATAGCACTCCCACCTACAGAGATAATACCATACAATTCTTTTTTTGATTATAATGCAAAATACAAAGGGGAGTCTGATGAAATTACTCCAGCTAACCTCTCTCAAGATGAATTAAATGATGTTAGTAAAATATCAATTGATATTTATAAAAAACTAAAGTTGGATGGATTTTCTAGATGTGATTTTATTTTAAATCAAAATAAGTTTTATTTCTTAGAAGTCAATACAAACCCAGGTTTGACAGAAGAAAGTATATTACCTCAACAGGCTAATGCAGCTAATATATCATTAAAAAAATTATTTAGAAGTGTAATTGATAATAATGAATGAATTTAAATTTTTTTTCAAAAATATTTTTTTAATGATATCATTAGTTGTGTCAATTATATTTTTTATGTTTTACCTATACTTTCCAATAATCACAAACCATGGAGATACAATTACAGTTCCCAATTTAATAGGAATGAAATTGGAAGATTTAAATGAATTTTTATCTGACAGAGACTTAAGATATGAAGTATTAAATGATTCTAGTTACTCATCAGAATATCCCCCATTTACGGTTCTTCAGCAAAATCCATCTGAAAATGAGAAGGTCAAAGAAAATAGAAAAATATATTTAACCTTAAATTCGTCAGTACCTCCAAAGATTAAAATGCCAAAAATTATTAATGGTTCTGTTAAGAATGCTCAATTAATTTTAAAGAGTTATGACTTAAAATTAGGAGATATATCTTATGTTCCAGATATGGCTAGAAATGCTGTATTAAAAATTTATATCAATGGAGATTCAATAAATGAGAATGATTTAATTTTAAAAGGTTCAATTATTGACCTTGAAGTAGGAAATGGTTTAGGAAATCAAGTTTTTGATGCTCCTGATCTAATAAATTTAGGTTTAGAAGAAGCAAAATTCACTATTATAGGATCTGGACTGAGATTGGGTAATATTATTTTTAAAGACAGTGGATACTTTTTTAATAAAATTTTAGATGAAGAAGGAAATGAAATATTTGAAAAGTTTTGGGTTGAACCTGGTAATGTTTATAAACAATATCCAGAAAAATCAACAAAAGTAAAAATAGGCAGAAGAGTTAATTTATGGATTGTATCAGATTTTAAAGATGAAGAAATTTAATTTTTTTTTATTTTTTCTAGTCATTTTTATATTTGAAAAATTAAATGCACAAGAATTAATTACTTATAAATTAAAAATAAATAATTTTTCTAATCATAATTTAAATAATATAGAATTACCATTTTGGGATGACTTTTCTAAATCTAAATCTATTGATGATAGTTTGTGGAGTAATTCAGATAATATAATTATAAAAGATTATTATAATATAGATGCGCCTAGTAAAAATGTAATACAATTTGATGGAATAGATATAAATGGAAATCCATATGATCATGATGAGGGATACGGCATTTCAGATATTATAACTTCAGATATAATTAATTTAAACAACCTAATTCAGGCAGATAGCACATACTTTAGTTTTTATTGGAGATTTAATATTAATGGGGAATCACCAGACTATGAAGATTCTTTATTTATAGACTTTTTAGATGATAATAATAAATGGCAAACAATTTGGCATCAAAATGGAGGAAAAAATAATAATGAAAATCAATTCATCTTTGAGGACATTATTTTGGATGAGATTTTTTTTCATAAAAATTTTCAATTTAAAATTTATAATAAAGGAAACACAAAAGGTCCATTTGATAGCTGGCTGATAGATTATATTTATTTAAATAAAAAAAGAAAAAAAAATGATTCAACTTTTCTAGATAGATCATTAGCTCATGAAGGATATAAAATATTTAAAAATCATATTTCAATTCCACTTGATCATATTAATTTTTCAGATGATTTTTTAGATTCAATTTCTTTTCAAATAAACAATTTAGATAAAGATATTCAACCTATTAATTATACATTTAAAGCCGAATTACCCTATAATAATAAATCATATATTATAAGTGAAAATAAACCTTTAAACCCTATTCTAAATGGATATGATAGAAGGTATATTAAAACATCACCAATTAAACTTTCAGAATTTGAATTAGACACTAATAGTTCAGAAATAAATTTTTTATTTTATATTAATTCTGGAGATTCAATATTATATAAGCAAAATTTTTTAAAGAATGATTCCTCAAAATTCTCTATTAATTTTTCAAATTTTTATTCTTATGACGATGGGATTGCAGAATTTGCTGCTGGACTAAATCAAAAAAATTCAGAATTAGTAGTTGAACATAACACATTTACTAAGGATACTCTTACCCATATTCAAATTTATTTTCCATTTAATATTTATTCAGAATATAATAACCAAATAGAGATTATAGTTTATGATAATTTAGATGAAAACAATATTAAATTAACATCTCAATATATTACACCAAATTTTAATGACAGTTATAATGAATATGAATTATCTTCTCCAATTATTGTAAGCGATACTTTCTTCATTGGATTTAAACAAAATGAAAATTCTTTTTTACCTATTGGACTTGATAAAAATAATAATACATCTGATAAGATTTTTTATAAAATTGATAATAGCTGGATTAAAAATGATTTAATATTTGGAAGCTTAATGATAAGACCAGTTTTTGGTAAGTCTGAATATATCCTAACAAATACAAATAGTGAAAAATTAGACAAAAGAGTTAATATTTTCCCAAACCCTAGTACAGGAATTTTTTATTTATCTAAAAAGGTAGAAAACATCAAAATTTTTAATCTTGAAGGAAAACTTATAAAAAATATTAATGATTCAGATAAAATTAATTTATTTAATTATGAAAATGGATTCTATATAGTTGATATATTAAATTCAAATATCAGAGAGAGAAATAAACTAATTAAGAGAAAGTATTAATGATAAATTAAATCTAATTATTTTTGTCAACTTTAAAATTGAAGTTAACTTTTTAAGTTTAGAGGGGCCCATAGCTCAGTTGGTTAGAGCGCCCGGCTCATAACCGGTAGGTCCCAGGTTCAAGCCCTGGTGGGCCCACATTAAAACCCTCATATCATTGGATTTGAGGGTTTTTAACTCAATATCAAATTTCTAAACTCTTGTTCAATTCAAACTCCAATTCATCAAGAATATTTATATATAATTTAATAAATGTTAGTTTTGATCCTAAATAATCATCAAGTACAATAAGATTAGATTTTAACTTATTATCTGTATTTATAGAATTATAAAGCATTTTTGAATAATTAGAAAAAGAAACCTTATTATCAGAGCCAGCAATTATTATTTCAGCATGATTAATTGCAAAAAAAGATACAAAATTCTCTTTCAATAACTTCTCATATTCTACAGTAGTTTCTACATATGACAAATAAGTGTTATGAAGCCTGCTTAATATTTCTTTTATCTTATCAGACTCAACAAATTTTAAAGTCCCAGCATTAATTATAGATAGATATCTATTCATAGGGGGCTCAAAAACTCTATAATAAATTAAATTAAATTCTATACTGCTTTTACTTGTGGTAAGTTTTGATATAGAGTCTAAATTAAATTTTTGTCCGTTTGATTCTAAAAACATTGTTAATATTTTTCTGTCCCTATTCCATCTATTAATTCGTTCAGTACAATAATTCTGAATTTCATCAACCTCCATTTGAAGACTATTTAAAACCTTTATTCTTTCTTTTTCATTTTGATTACCAATGGAAACTTCATTTAACCAAAATGAAACTGAAATTCCTGCTACAATAACAAAAAACTCAAACGAATATTTAATTAAATATTTTTTTTTCAAATTACGCTGTTTTAGAAATTAATATGATAAAATATAAAATATTTGAGATATACTCAATTTTATTTTTATTTATATAGAAAGTTGATCTTTAATCTGTGATAACCATTTATCAATCCTCTCATCAGTCATTTCATGTTGATTGTCATCATCAATGACTAGTCCATAAAAATCACCGTCTGGGTTAACTCCTAAAGATTCATCAAAATCATAGCCATCAGTTGACCAACTCCCAAAAACTTCGCCTCCATTTTCTAAAACAATTTTCGCTAAAATTCCAATACCGTCAACAAAACTATCTGGATAACCTAACTGATCTCCTAATCCAAAGTATGTTGTTTTAATTCCTTTAAAATCAATTGTCTTAAAATCTGGCAAAAAATAATCCCAATCACTCTGTAACTCACCAATATACCATGTTGGAACACCTATTAAAATAATTTTATATTTTTTAAAATCATCGGGAGAAACTCTATTAACTTCTAATAAATCGACTTTATTTTCACCAATCTTCTCATGAATAGATATGGCTACATTTTCAGTAGCTCCTGTATCAGAACCATAAATTATCGCTATATTTTTATTTGACATTTAAATAAATTTTTCGCAAAATAAACTAATTAGAACAATTATAAATAATAACTTAAAAAAATATTCTGATTTTTTAAAATATGTAAAAATTGACTTATTAAATTACATCTTTATGCCCATAAAATGGTTTACACCTTTTGGTATTGGATTACCTGATGCCCTTCTAAAAACAACTATTTGACCAGTATGATAAAGAGCATCAGAAATTGGACCATGAAATAAATTATATAGATCAAATTTCATGTCACCAAAAATTATTTTATTATCAATGAAATCAGAATCCGTATAACTATTTACTTTATCAATACCACTCTTTAAATTATTTAATGTTTTTTCTCTTAATTCTACAAATGACAGATTAGGATATGATTTTGATCTAATTATAGACTTATTATTTAATCCATTATTTATCATAATAGAAAGCCCATATATATGTTCCAAGGTTTCTCTGGAATTTATTCCAGTTTCAGATGGTTTATATTCTAAATCTTTTTCTCTTAAACCTTCAGTAGCCCAATAATATCTAAATCCAACACTATGCAAAAACCTAGATATAATTGCATTTTGACTATAATTCTTATCGAACTCTTTAATTTGATAAAAATAATTTTTCTCTTGTGCTGCCAATTGAAATGAATTAATAATTAATAAAAATAAAAATTTTTTCATTTAGCTCCTGATTTGATATGCACATCTCTTTGAGGATATGGAATTTTAATATTGTTTTCTTTAAATTTTTTAAAAATTGCAAAATAAATTTCACTTTTGAGAAACTCTGGCTTATCAGTATAAGTTGATGTCCATATACCCAATCTAAAATCTAATGAGCTATCACCAAAATTATCAAAAAATACTTTTGGTTTAGGTTCTTTTTGAACATTAGGATTTTCATCTGCAACTTCTAATAATAATTTTTTAACAATTTCAGGATCTTCATCATAACTTACTCCAACAGGTAATCTAAATCTAATAATCCTGTTATTATGACTCCAATTAATTACTTGGCTTGATACAAACTCTGAGTTTGGAACAATTATTGAAATATT
>CETI01086807.1_pt1 | contig 15005 bp, 9 predicted proteins | sample 361441 | NCBI WGS metagenome assembly CETI01 (sample SAMEA2622478, study PRJEB7988) | marine metagenome | biome: marine biome (ENVO:00000447); feature: deep chlorophyll maximum layer (ENVO:xxxxxxxx); material: "saline water (ENVO:00002010), including plankton (ENVO:xxxxxxxx)" | depth 90 m | reverse complement strand
AAATACTTCAAACATGGATCAAATGCTAAAAAACAGCTTGATTTTCCACCAGAGGTTATAACTTGTTTTATCTCATTTTCAGAAATGGTAGCTATATGCCCCCTATAAATAGATTCAAGACAGACATAGTATGTTTCCGATTTTGGATGTTTTATCATAAATGCGGGATTATATAATTCTTTATTACAAATTGAAATTTCATCTGAATTATCCAATAATAATAGTGGGGATTTGGCGGGTTTACCCGATGGTAAATGAGCAAGACAATTAAAGTTTGTATACGAAGTAATGAATAATTTATTCATTATCTTATCGTTGTATCTTAGAAAAATCTTATAATTAAAATACGGGAATCTAATCCGTATTATATCTATGACCTAAACGTTGTAACCAATCTTCTTCATTCAATCCAGGTCTTTTACCACATGATGGACCTTTTTGACATTTATAGTCTTTGAATATACAATGGAAGGGTGTTGTACCATATAATGCTGAAACGTCATCACCACCACATATATCTCTCCCTAAATCTTCACACGCTAAGTTACGATAAACAGGTTCTTTACATAAAATCCGATACTCATCGATTACATGTACGGTTCTTTTTTTCCTACTAATATGTCCATTGTAATCCTTCACTCTATACGTTATGATGTATGTTTTCTCAACATTTGTATCTATATGTCCAGTTATTTTAATTCTGCTACTAATATCCTTACCATTATCTGATGCAGTAGCCCCAGGTTCTATATAAGGAGTACCTTGTGGTACAATCATTGGATTTTTGCCTTTTAGTTCAATAGTTGGTTTTGTAGTATCCACAACATAAATAATTCTTTCAGTTTCTGCAGAATTTCCAGCCTTATCTGAAACACTATATCTTACAATATATTCGCCAACAATATTTGTATCTACATACCCACTGACTTGTACTTCTCCATCAAGAATAGTACCATCGTCATCCATCGCATGAGCACCATATTCTATGTACTTTTGTTCGTCTTTACCTGCTATTCCAACCTCAATGCCTTTTTCTCCAGGATATATTGGATTTTTTAAAACTATTTGTGGTGAAACTGTATCTGGTTTTTGATTTACAATAACATATCTTTCGATAGTTTCTGATTTATTTCCACTATTATCTGTAACACTATATTGTATAGTATAAGAACCAGGAACATTGGTATTTACAGTACCATTTACCTCTACCTTATCATCAAGAAGAACTCCATCATCGTCAACTGCATGGGCTTTAAATTCAATATAATCATCCCCATGATCTATACCATTTTTACCTGGATAATCTGGTTGATATAATGATATCTGTGGCGGTGTTTTATCTACAACTTTTACCAATCTTTCTATTACATCAGTTTTGTTTGGGACTTCAGCTCTATCTATTCCCTGATATTTAACAATATATTCCCCTCTTGTAGTTGTATCTACTGTGTCTCCAGATATAATTGGGGCTAAGTACTTGTCGCGATTATCTGTAACTGTTGCCCCTCTTTCTATATACTCACTATATTGAGGTATTTCAACCTCTTTATTTCCCTTCAAACGTATACTTGGTGCAGTTTGATCTCTAATAATGACCGTTCTGTCTTTTGTAGCAGTGTTTCCCGCTTTATCTGTTGCGGTATATGTAACATAATATGTTCCCAGTTTTCCAGGTATAATTTGATCGGCGCCAGATATTGTGGCCTTTAAGTTGTTACTAACATTGTCTGATACGGTCGCATTATATTCTCTGTATTTTCCATCAATACCTAAATATATAGTATCTTGATTATTCAATTTAATTATTGGAGGTTTATTATCAACAATCTTAACTTCTCGAGTTTTAGTAGTTGTATTACCAGATTTATCAATTCCTTTATATGTTACGGTATAATTACCCGGTACATTCATTTTAATATTTCTAACCCCTGATATTATTGGTTTCAACCCCTTATCATAATTATCGGATATATTAACACCATATTCTGTGTATTTTTTGCCAACGGGAATCGTCAGAGGGTTCGCTCCTTTAAGTGAAATAGTTGGTTTTACTTGATCAAAAACAGTAACCTTTCTACTTACAGTGTTTGAGGGATTGCGAGAGGAATCTAATGCAGAATATTCAACTTTATATTCACCTACTTTATTTGTATTTACAATACTACCTGAACCGGATATCGATGTAGTATATTTTAAGTCAGTATCATAATTATCAGTTACTTTAACTCCGGGGTCTTTATAAGAGTTTTCTCCTACAGGAACTCTTATACTCTTACTTCCAACTAAAGATACTTTTGGGGCTACTAAATCCAATACATTAACGATTCTTTCTTTTTCCGCTTTATTTCCTCTCTTATCTTTGACATTATACATAACGGAATATTGACCAACCGTATTTGTGTTAATCTTATCTAATCCAGATATTTCTGAGGTTTCTATATTACGTGTTTCATCAATATCATCAATAACCATTCCTCCAGGTTCATTATATTTTGTTCCAACATTTATCTTAATTTCATCGCCATCGTTTAATTTAATTGTTGGAGGAGTCTTATCATATTCACACCACTTTTCATCATGTGGTTGATTTTTAAACCACTGCTTATTTTCGTATTTTTTATAGAGCCTATCATATTCTAAAGAATCTGGATCTTTACATACTTTAGGATATTGACAATCCGCCGGATCACTAATATCATATTTTCCAGCGTTATTTGCATCAGGATCAGTACACCCCTTATATTTACATAATGATGCATCATGAGGTCCAGGCCAATTATCTACCGCTCCCTCGGCGTATTTGCCATTTTTCTTTGATCTTGATTTTATACATTTTCTTGCAAAGTCACATTTTCCACCGGAAGGGAACTTAGAACGGCTCTCATAATTATCAGCTCTTTTATCCTTACATGATTTCTTATATTCACACTTCTCTCCTTTGGTATTGTTAAAGTTAGATGCATCACGATCAGTACAAACTACAGGCATATCACAATATTGAGCCCCAGCACCAATCCTTTCCCACTCAAAACAGTTTTTATCATCACATAGGTCTGCTTCGGTACCTGAACTTTCGCCACTGCTGTTGCGGCGATCTTTTACCCAACGCCCTTCTTTTCTTCTGTGACACCGTGGGTAAGCCTTGTCTGGATCATCATTGCGTCCCCCCTTCCTTTTTATAGTAGCATCAAGTTGTTTACATTTACTAGCCATTATAGAACGTTTACCGACAATAGAGCTCGGTCCGCGGACAGCATAACCATAATTTTTTGCATCTGGATCTCTACATACTCTCGTGTTAGAGGAGTAATCACATTTTTTTTGTTTATGGATATCATAATTTGATTTATAGTTACTTGCTATAGGGTCTTTACAACCCTCTGTCTTTGCTGGAAATATACATTCTGATCTGGAATGAGGACCAGGCCAACCAGAAACCTTGTTTATGGCAGTGGGTTCGTTTTCTGCCTTACATTCACTATCAAAGGTACATTGACTCATATCATGAGCACCGGGCCAACCCATATTTTTGTTGTTAGCCCGATTGTCTTTGCATGCACTATCAAATCGACATGCGCCTGTTTGACCCTTATTATTCGCTCTGTTATCCTCACATCTTTCCGTATCAGTACTATCGCTTGGAGTTTCCTTACACAGCCAGTTATCATTAACTCTGTTTCCAGCTGTGTTGGTTTTATAGCTACATTTATTATTGACACCGTCGTAGTTACATCTCATAGGCTTTCCCTTACTTTTCGAAACGTTATTCGGCACATACGACCAATGGTCCTCACAGTTACTACTTGTATCCGAACAGTCTGATATGTATGATAAATTACCACAGTTTTGTTTTCCACCAAAAGATTCTGTTAATACATTTTTAGTAGAAGTGATATACCAAATCAATATGATTATCATAAATATTAATAACGGACTATATGGCATTATATTCGAACTAACCATTAATTATAAATATATTATTTCTTAAATTTATTGATTATAACGATGACCTAACCGTTGTAACCAAGCTTCTTCATTTATTGGTTCATCACGTGTACCACATTCAAGTGATTTTTGACATTTATTATTATTCCAAGAACAATGATACGGTGTTCCATAGTAAACTGCTGAAACAGAGTTATTTCCACACATGTCTTTATTCATTTCTTCACAGCTTTTATTTCTATAAACTTTTTCTTTACATTGATCTCTTAACTCATCTACAACTTTAATGGTTCTATATTTTTTTGTAGTTATCATATCAGCAGTTACGCTATAAGTTATAGTATAATAATTAGGTGTTTTCATATCAACTTTACCTTCAATCTTAATATCATTTGTTATATCCTTTCCATTATGAGTTGCAGTTGCTCTAGGATCTGTAAATTTCTGATTCATCATTATTTCCATATTTTTGTCACCATTTAATGTCAATATTGGAGCATTCTTAGCCATCACTTCAATATCTCTTATTTTTTCTACATATTGTCCGTCTGGATCTGTGACACTATATTTGAGTGTATAGTCAGACGCAACCCACGTATTAACACTACCCTCTACTTTTATAGATGTTGTTAAATCAATTGATTCTCCATTTACAAATTGTTGTGAGGTTGCACCAGGGTCAATAAATTGTGTACCAATGAATAATTTAATCGGATTTTCACCAAGTAATGTTATTGTTGGCTCATCTCTTTGTATAATAGTTTCTTGGGGTATTTGACAAAGCGGTCCAGAAGGTTCACACGTTCCATTTGTACTGGTATTATCACCTTTAATAATGTAACCTGGATTTACATAACAACTCGTACCATCTCTGGGTGTTGTTTTAAGTAGTTTATCTTGATTATAAAAAATGTCACATCCGCGGACGTTCCATCCACCTGTCGAAGTTACAGTAATACCACTGTATCCATTTTCACCGTATTTACTTTCTGCTACCTTCTTACATTTTTCTAAAATCTGATTAGCACTCAAACTCTCAATCTGTTTAAGGTCATTATTAGCAGGACCTGCTGCATCGATTCTATCTGCTCTTAATCCGAATAGCGCTGTTCCACCAGAATTAGCATTAGAACAGCCTACGCCAGTTTTAAATCCAGTTTTTCCTGGATTAATTTCTGCTTGAGTCTTTCCAGATAAATTGTTTACAGATTGATCTGGGGTAAAAACACAATATGTTCCAAAACCAGATTTCGTATCTTCATATGTACCTTCACATGCTGTTTTGTTATTATCATTTTGATTACACTGGGTAATTTCATTAAAAGAGGGATCACATTCTTCATAAGTAGTAGTAGAAGGAGTGATGGGAGTATCTTCTATGATACAATGACCATCTACGTTTTGTACAGTACCATTTTCTGGTCCAATATCCGCATAATTTGAAGCATCTGGATTTGTACATCCAAGATATGTACATTTTGTCTGATCATGTAAATAACCATTTGAGTCTTGTTCATCAATGTTATTTTCAGCAACATTATTGATTTCTAACCTAGTATTATTTTTATCATATTGCGGAGATGCTTGAGTAATTATACATGCTGGAACGGGAGTTTGATAATTTGGACAATCTCTCTCAACCCCTTGATATGTCCATTTTGGATACTCCGATTGTTTATTCAGATCCATTTTACATTGCTCGTATTTAGCACTTTGCTTTGCTGCTGCTGCTGCTTGTGCTGCTTCTTGTGCTGCTGCTGCTGCTGCTGCTTGCGCTGCCACGGCTTGATCTTCACTACACGATTGATGAGTCTCACACTTTTTGCCGGACCATTTGCATGTTAGGGGACCTTTTCCATTAGTATGCCTACCATCTTGCCATCTTCCGTAACAACCTTTCTCTGTCTTATAGCCCTTACAGTTAGCTGTCATCTTACTAAAACTGGTTCCACAAGACACCAAAAATGACTCAGATGTATTACTTTCACACAAGAATATAATAAGAACTATACAAAAAAATAAAATCGTTATGTTGCTAAGTCCCACCATTATCTTAAATAATATAAAATTACTGTAGCATTACATTGAAAACATCATGTATATTTGAAACAATCTTTACTTGAAAATTTTCATCGATAATATCAGGATGTTCATCGATAATACGCTGTAATGATGCAAGATTATCTTTAGGGCATAATACTTTCTTACATCCAGCCATTTTTGCTCCGAAGATTTTACTTTCTAATCCTCCGATTTCCATGATTTTCCCAGACAGATCTATCTCTCCTGTAATTGCAATATCATTGCGAATCTTTTTACCAGATAGAAGAGAATACATTGCTGTTGTAATAGCGGCACCGGCAGATGGTCCATCTTTGGGTGTTGCTCCTTCCGGACAATGAACATGAATACCTTGAGTCCCAATATTCTTCCAATCATCTTTTAGTTTTTTCCGAATAGATTCAGGTAAAAGGCTCCAAGAAAGAGTCTTCGCAACATGCATACTTTCTTGCATCACTTTACCCTGATGACCAGTAAGTTCTAATTTCAGATTCGAATCTGTTGGTAACCATACCGCCTCAATTTGTGTAATGCCTCCTGTATCATTACATGTAGCATACAAACCATTAATCTTTCCAACCATTGGTTCCAAATGAACCTTATCGTGTTTATACGGAATACGTAAATTCAGAATATCTTCCTCCAAAATTTCGCGCGTAACTGTATACGGATATTTCATACCCTTATTTGTTAGATTTCGTAGATTAACTTCTCTTACAATTTCATAACAAATCTTCTTTAAATTTCTAACTCCTCCCTCGTGTGTGTAATTTTGAATAATCCATTCCAGAACTTCGTCCTTAAATATAATATTTTTGCTACTCACACCAACATCTTCCATTATATTTTTTAGCAGAAAGTTCTTAGAAATAACCACTTTTTGAGGTAATCTGAAACCTTTTGTTTTAAGATGGGTAATTCTATCCATTAACACTGGATTAATTGCATGGGGGTCATTGTATGAGAAGATGAAAATAACCTGAGATAAGTCAATATCCATATCTGCAAAATATTTATCTCTAAAATGATGATTTTGAGACGGATCAATAAGATGAATTAGCAAATTGTTAATCTCATCTCCTTTCGCTGTACGACTGACCTTATCCAATTCATCCATATAAATAATCGGATTCATACATTTTGAGTTCATTAGAACATTCATAATTTGTCCCCATCGGGAGCCTTCATAAGTATATCCGTGACCTTCCAGGAAACTTCCATCCTGAACCCCTCCTAGTGGAATCGTTGAGAATGGTCTACCCAATGCCTTCGCAAATCCCTTTTCAATTAATGTCGTTTTACCATTCCCCATTGGTCCTTCAATACCAAGAACTAAACCCTTTGGTGTTGGATTAGAAATGTTTTGGGCAACAAATTGTAAAATCTGCTGTTTCGCATTGTCATGTCCATGAACAGCTTCATCCATACACTTTGCAGTTCTATTGATGAATGCCTTAATATCTGATGTTTTTGATTTAGAATTTACTTTACTTTTAACAAATACACCGAAAGGAATCTTAAGCGCTGCGCTAACATACTCGCGATATTTCGGACACTCATCTTCATTTTTTTCCAATGATTCTAATCGTGTAACAATATCGTTTTTAGAATTTTGTGGAATATTTGAAAGCATAATTTTATAGATAATCGGACATTTTGAATATTCCTTTGATCTTTTAATTTGGTCCAGTATTTTTTTTCTTTCATTTTTCGCGAGTTTCTTAAAACTTTCAATATGAGCTTTTTTACTTTGGAATGATGTCTGATCTCTGTTACGAAGATACTCTTTTATTTCTTTTGTTTCTTCATCATTATCGTCTTTAATCCAGCGACCATTTTTCTTAATCCATCCTCCCTTTTTACGATTATTTGATAATTTGCGGCGTTTTGAGGAATGAGATACAGATTCATCTTCAGAATCCTCAGAATCCTCAGAATCTTCAGAGTCCTCAGAATCCTCAGAATCCTCAGAGTCCTCAGAATCCTCAGAATCCTCAGAATCCTCAGAATCCTCAGAGTCTGAATTCTCATCTTCCCCATCTTCTACTTCAAAATCAAAGTCAGAAAATTCGGAATCTTCAGAGTCCGAATTTTCATCTTCTGTTTCATCATTACGACAACATTTGCTTCTTTTCTTTGCAAATTCCTTAAGTTTAATCGGCTTCTTATCCATACTTGAAATATTGTTTATCATATCTTGATGGCGTTTAATCTGACTATTAATCCAATGAATAATTTTAGAAGATTTATCACCATCCGTCTTTTTTAACCAATTCGAAATTTCTGTAATAACGTGTTTGTGGATTCCAATAAGCATTTTATCAAGATTACGTTTATCCTTTTTGGACATCTTTCCGGTTTGACGTACAAGAGGTGCTGATTTCCGTAACTTCTGAACAAAAGAAGCCAGCCTTCTATTCGATTTATTTAGACCATTATGTACTACATTTTTCTTAAGGGCACGATAATATTCAATCATTAAATGGCATGTACCCATGAAAGATTCGGCAATTTCGGAAGTCATCTTATATATAACTTTATATATCTCTGAAGTTATATCATTTTTTTATTAAAAATAGAGTATTGTATAAAAAAATATCGTTTTATATAGATCATTCAAAGACTTCTAATGGAGCACTTTTGGTGATAATATAGTCTCGTCTGGTCACATTCACTTTGATATTTTCTTTATATTTTTTCCAAGTGTTTCTTTCTACTTCCAGAAATATCGTTATACGTACATTTTTAGTATCACAATCAATAATTTTCTCCTTTCCAGGTATGACCATTAATTTTTGAGGGACATATGAACCACTCTTTTCAAACTGTATATCACCTATCTTATTTATTCCTAATGAAGAAACGAACGTAATCGGTGACGGAGAAATAATTACATATGCTTTCACATCTGATACATTTTCAATCCGCAGCTTTCTTCGGATACCAAGTATATCACTAAATCCTCTTCTCCGAGCCATTGGCTGAGAAGAAAGCATATCACTTAATTGATTGTTTGTATCACCAGACATATATTACATTGTAATATATTTGTGTCTTTTCATATGAGTTACTTTAATTATATAATCTGGTCCAATATGGGCTAATATATTGAATCTATATTGACTAAAATTAGATGTAAATTTATTCAGAGTTTTAGGATTCATATTCAAATCACCAATAATATAGCCAACATCAGCATATTGCATTTTTGAAAGTATAAATTTGAAATCGGCATATCCATAACGAACCCAATTCTTAAAATTAATACTATTTCCACATTTGGGAAAATGAATAGAGGAATACATCACCTTATTTTGAATTCTGATAATATATTTGTATCCTTTCTCATAAGGTACCTTTTTACTTATTATCGGATTAACATAAGTTTCACCAATATTTGAGGTATCTCTAATAATTAAAGCGCATCCAAATGATTCAATACAAATACCATTACGATTGTATGAAATTCGATGTGGAATGAAACGACATACATACTTCTTTTGATCAAGAGATTTAACTACCTTCATATAAATTGAATACTCACACTCCTGAAGAGCATAGCATTTATAGTTATATTTATCAATCAATAGTTTTAACTGAGTTGCAATTAAAGAATATCTTGCTTTTTCTGTGAAAACTTTAGCATTAAAATGTCTAACTACATTCGAATCAATATAATCGTTTGAACCGTTATAATTGTAGTGATGTAATACATTCCATGTGAATATATCATTATACATAAGAGGATTATGATCGCTTAAACGAAAACCAATCTTTTTAAATGAATACGATAAAGAATTTTCCAACCTATCATACTTTTGTAACTCATTATATGTATTATGAGTATTTACAAACTTTAAATACCTATCAAAGTCATTGTAAGTATAAGAATTCCGATTCATCTTTAAATAACGCCCATTATCATAACAGCTAAAATCTGGTAAACAAATATATTTGAATAATATCTCTACTATCTTAATATATTCCTCCCATTTTCTAGTATCCGAATCAAATGTTGTTAATATTGTATGAATTTTACTGAATTTATCTCGTTTAATTATCTTGTTCATTGTCTATTTTATAATTTCCAATTTTGATATCATTTTTTTTAACCGTATATGTAATGATAGTCAAAACTGATAAAGTATTCTTACAAAATTTGGAAAAACTTCAAAGTGAGGTTGTTGGTTATATTCTTAGTAAAAGAGGAGATATTATCCGAGATGAGTTTGCTTATAAATTTTCTCAAATATTTACAGAATCAATTGTCAAAGTCTTTGGCATAGAGGAAATTATAGACTCTGATAATTGGACAAATAAGAATATTAATAATGCTGAAAAGATTGCCTTAGAAATAATATTAGAAGAGGTTGAACGCCAAAAAGAAGAGAACAAACGATTTAAAGAAGGAATCATGTATGTTGGTAAAAAACAAGGATATACTCCAAAAAAAGAGAAGAAATCTTTAAGATGGTCCACTAAACCACTTGATATTAAAGAAATTGAACCAATTCCTTATGAAAGTTATAAAGATTGGCAAACGGAACTGGAAGAAATAGATGTAAATTCTTCGGGACGGAATGTTATGCGTCATATAAAGAAGGATATTCAAATAGCAGAGAATAGAATGAATGAAACTAAAGAGGGAGACCTTCATTCAAATTTATGGAACCTTATATATGAAAAAGTATTCACGAATTTAATAAACGATAATGTTGACGAAAATAAGGCAAATGTTGTAGCAATACAATCTGCTGAAGAAGCTGTCGAAGAAGCTAGGATACATTTCCCCCAAAAATTTATTAAAACACCAGATCAAATCGCCCAAATATTAAGTAAAAAATCGCTCTCACAAGAAGATTCAGAAATTATTAGAGACTCAATGATTAGAAATGCTGAGAGAAATGATTATATATAGACTGATAAAATTATGATTTAACGAATAATAACAATATTCTTTGTATTATATTATAAATGCTGGTTATCTGTTTTGATAAAAATGTATTGTTAGGAGGACTAGGTGACCGCGTTGTCGGACTTATATCTATTAAACTAATTAGCAAACTATTACGTAGACCCTTTTATATTTTATGGAATAAAGAAGACATAAAAGAGTATATAGATTATTCTGAGTATGATTATGAACTTTTAGAACCATCCAATGGATCAATACGATTGTATAGTTATATTGATAATCAAAAGGGATTAAAAGACTATCTGCTAAAAAGTAATAATCTTTTTCCGGATGATATTAATTTAGTTCATACTAATCAAGAAATTGCTCAATATCTATATAAAAATAAAACATATTCAGACAATGATTATTTAGATGACATATTATCAGAATATAAAGGGTTATATACCAATATTTTAAAACCAACTCCCTTTTTATCAAATAAGATAAAGGCATTAATCAAAAATAAAGATAATATTGTAGGTATACAGATACGATGTGGAGATTGTCATATGGATACTAATAAGGGTGAATCACATAAAATAAGATTTAATGATAAAATACCTAATATATTAAACAAAATTAAAACAAAATGCGATTCATTAATTGATGATTACTATGTGTTTTTAACTACAGATAGTATAGGTGTTGTCAATCATTTGAAATTAATATTTGATGAATCACGTATTATATATGATGATACAACTATACAACATCTTGATAGAAAATCAATAGACGACGATAATTCAAAGATATTTTCAGACAATATTATTCTTTCACAAAAAACAAGATTACTATTTATTAGTAAACATAGTAATTATGGCAGAATAGCTGCCTTAAGCGCCAACCATGATAATATATATGATTTTACAAATTGTAAAATCATAAGTAAAAACACTCTTTTTTCAAAAAGAGAAAGATTAGACTTTAGTTAATATAATTTGTGGGAGCGGTAATTGTGCTATATGGATTATGTTTTATAGAGGAAATAATCAAAACATAATTCAAAATCTAAAGGAACTTGGTATAAATCGCATGAGTTTTTTCCTTCTACCCCCTCTTAAATTTGATCTTATGTTTCTTACAACAGTCTCTTTATTATGTGTTCCCAACCCTTGTAAATTTTCTATATTACTTATGAGAGTTCTAATATGAATATCCTCTGGGTCTTTATTATAATCAATTTCACTTTTAGATTCCTGATTTCTTCTTCTAATTTCCGCCCTTAAATCACTATTCTCATAATCCGAAAGAGGAAGATGTCCTTCTCTCATAAGGTATTCTGCATCCAAATCTATATCACCTGGGTCTTCAAATGAATCAGATTCAAAGAACACGGATTCTTTATCCGCAGATGCTTGGGCTCTAGCTCTATAAATTCTATTAGCAATTGGTTCACTAATTTCAGCAAGAAACTCTGCTTGATTATTAAATTTACTTTTTATTGAACCATCATCATTAAAAACATCAAGTGAAACAGATAGTAATCCTTGATGTTCTTTTGAAACAGGAAAGTCTATAGATTGCCACCGATTGAAGTGCCCCACTGTCGGAAATGGTTGATGCTCTGTTACAGTCTTATTGTATAAAAACCATAATGCTCTACCAAGAAGATCTTTAATATCTTCTAAGAAAGATGTTAGTATTGATTTAGATAAAATTACATCTTCATCAGAAAAAGTAAGAACATTGTTATCACTATCACTATCACTATCACTATCACTATTCTCAGGTATACCAGATATTTGTCTTAAAATTGCTTTTCCAGGAGTAGATTCCCAAAACTTCACCATATCAAATCTTCTAAAATCATCAATTAAATTATCTATGTCCTCAGTGAGTAAAATATACATACCAACCGCTGTATCATCTCTAAAACTTTCGGGACCATCTTTTTCATATATTTGTAATATTTTATAATAGAGATATTGCTTTAACATAATAGTCATTTTTCTATAAGAATCTGCTAATGGAGTGCTTGACTTTTCTTGTGAAAAGTTCCTCCATCCATTCATTCCTTCTTCATTATAATCTTTTTCGATTAATTTCTTAAGCGATTCTTCACGCATTTTAACTGAATCTGAAACAATACCAGCATTGAATTTCATACTTGATTTTTTCATAGCATCATATATAGCTTGCTTTTTTAACAGCGGTGCTTCAAATGCTTTATAGTGCATTGGTATAAATCCTCGTTGTGTATATTTTATAAAACGACGAGTAACTGTTTTAAAACAAGCTGCAATCGTTATGTATTCCCAATTATTTGGAATATCTAAAACTCTATTTTTTATTGATTCTTCGTGTAAGCTTACTAATTTGTGTTCTTGTTTTAATGCTTGTAAAGAAGTATATACCTTACAAACAGAAAAATCATAATTCTTAGCAATATATTGACTAACATCAACATTTTCTTTTAAAAAAATCAATTGTATCTCTTGTTGTCCAGGAGGCACAGCGACCCAGGTTCTGTTCTTCTCGAACTGGCGAGGAAACGCATAATTCCTGCCATTATACCTATAGGTATCGCCAATATATCGTTGCTGCAGTCCGCCCCTTCTTTTAAAACTTGATATTTTCGTCCAAAGTAAACCGAACACTTCCTCCTTTTCATTTGTTGTTAAATTATCCATATTTGGAAGATGCCCCATTTTTGGAAGATTGTCTCTGTATGTTATTTGTAAATAGTAACTATCAGTTGTACCTTTGTAAATATCGCCCCCGACTCTTTGGTAATGTTTACTAAATTCAGTTACAAACATTTTATCAATATCACCCCAATGCGACGGACCGTGTCCGAAATCCTCCGAAAGATTGCTATATTCACGTTCACGATCAATATTACATAGAAACGGTCGGTGAGTCCACGGCATCTCCTTTGTATCCAAGTAATGTACTCGAGTTCGTGATTGTCTGGATGGTATGTAAATATCTATGTCACCTGGGCGAAATGATGGCATATTATTTTTTTCCAAATACATTGCTAAAGCACATGAACCAGCAATACAACCACCATGTAAATTAACAAACTCCAATATACTTAATGCTAATCGACTTTCAAGACCGGTAACATTAACTAACAATTTATGAATATCACTATTTTCCAAACCACTGTTAATATACATTGATTAATATTACAAAATATTATGATTTCCATGTTTCCAATCTATAAATAGTAAAAAATGATTTGGTAATCAATAATAATTTATACAAAGAGATTACGAAATTGTACTTATAAAATGGACAGAACCATTCGCAAGATTGACGAAAAGATTAGTTTTATTGATCATAAGTTGTTGCCTAAATTGCGTAATATGCACAAGTTTAACCGCCTTGTGTATGTGGATTCTTCTAATGGCAGGATTCATAAAAGAAATCGTCCTGACCAATGTAGGGGAGATGCTGGATTATTCCATTACGCTAAGATGATTATTGAGAATTGTAAGCGTGAGAAGATTTATTTACTCAATTGTCTAAGTCGTTATAATAGGTTGAAAGAGAAGATTAATGAATTGGAGGAAGAAAGCTCCGAAGAGGTGCGGAAATATCGGCAGACCCTCATCGTTAAGCTTAAGGCATTGAAGAGAGGGGTCAGAAAAATGTCCATTTATCAGGTTTAATAGACTAACTATCCTCTAAGTTTTAACTTTAAAGATGGTATATTTAACATTCGGATGAGATTTGATAAAATCAAGATGTTTTTTTTTGTCAGGTCTTTGTTTAATCCATTTATTATATTCTAATTGTCTTATCATTAATTCATCTTTTAATAATGGAAATTTTATATTATTTTCACTTTTACTGTTTTCAATTACTTCTTTAGTCAAATTTTTCGGTATATCATAAGGTTTATACATATTAGTTAAACTATCATATAGATCAAATTTAAAAATAAATTTATTATCAAATAATACATCTAATTGATTATTATTATTATTAAAGCGATATGTATATTTACTATACTTTTCTGCTAGAATGTTTTTTATATGGGTTACAGTTTTTTTTATATCTAAACATAATACATCAACATCGTCTTTTCCAATAT
>CETI01246404.1_pt1 | contig 15023 bp, 14 predicted proteins | sample 361441 | NCBI WGS metagenome assembly CETI01 (sample SAMEA2622478, study PRJEB7988) | marine metagenome | biome: marine biome (ENVO:00000447); feature: deep chlorophyll maximum layer (ENVO:xxxxxxxx); material: "saline water (ENVO:00002010), including plankton (ENVO:xxxxxxxx)" | depth 90 m | reverse complement strand
GACCGGCATGGTTAAACTGGGATGGTACAACACTATCGGGAACACCTGTACATGATAATGTTGGAGATACAACTGTTACATTAAAAGTTACTGATTCTTCCAACGCCTACGATTTACAATCATTTACAATTACTGTAAATAATACACATGATCCTCCCGCTTTTACAAATCTTGCCCAATTCCCGGCTTCGGTTTCGCAAGTAATAGGTTCTAAGGCTCAAGGCGCGGCGTATTATTTTAAACCAACTGGAAATGATATTGATATTGAACATGGGGATCAGCTGACATTTTCCTATTCAGGAAATTTGCCCAATTGGTTGACTTGGGTAGATGAAGGTAGCGGCACGGGATCACTTCAAAATAAAGCTAATCGACCAAATAATAGCGATGTTAGTAATACACCCTATAATGTAACTCTAACCGTTACAGATAAGCAAAATGTTCCGTGGACGGGTAGTGGAGTGACTGTAAGTCAAACTGTATCCGTTACAGTTAATAATGAAAATGATAGCCCATATTTTGATAATGCGCCATCTGGGATTCAAAATGTTAGTGAAGATGGTACATATACTTATACACCACTTGCCAGTGATCCTGATGAGGATCACGCCTTCTTGGGAGAGCAACTCACCTTTGGTTATACTCTACCCAATTGGTTACAATGGAATAATACCCATAAAAGAGTTGAAAATAAAGCTAATCGACCAAATAATGATGATGTTGGTGATCATAATGTAACTGTTACTGTAACAGATGGCGATGTGACGGTATCAAATACATGGACAATTCGGGTAATTAATACATCTGATCCTCCTGTTTGGTCAAATGATTCTGTTGGAGCGGTTTACCAAATAGCTCCAGATTCCAATGGGAATCCCGGAACCGCTTCGGTAGGTTCGGTTTATAGTTATACGCCAGCTGCAACTGATCCTGATACTCAACATGGAGATGTACTGTCATATTCTTATTCAGGAAGCTTGCCAAGTTGGTTACAGTGGAATAGCACCCATAAAAGACTTGAAAATAAAGTGAATCGACCAAATAATGGTGATGTTGGTGTTCATAATGTTACAGTAGTTGTTGAAGATGTGGACAATCACTCGTCGGGTCAAAATAATAGGGTTGAAAAATCATTTACGATTACAGTTAATAATCGTAATGATATTCCTTATTTTACAAGTACTCCAACATATAGTCTTAATGAAGATGTGTACTACAGTTATACGCCAACGGCAACTGATATTGATTCACAGGTAGTATCAGGTACTACATTGAGTTTTAGTGTTCCAACAAAACCATCATGGTTAAGTTGGAACGGATCAACACTTTACAACTGGGCAAGAAATGAACATGTAGGTAATCATAGTGTTACAGTAAGAGTTACTGATAATGTAGGAGCGACTGCTGATCAATCATTTACAATTACTGTAAATAATGTAGAGGACTACCCTTATTTTACAAATGCACCTGGGACTACAAATGTTAATGAAGATGATAACGCTGCGGCTGGTTCGGTGTATAGTTATACACCAACTGGTGCAGATGTTGATTCAGGTAGTTCAGTAAGCTTTAGTATGGTGTCAACGCCAGGTTGGTTGGAATGGACCGGTTCTACGCTTCGAAATAGAGCGAATAGACCAAATAATTCAGATGCAAATTCAGGAAATTATCCTGGGTACACAGACTATACTGCAAAAGTAAGGATTACTGATAATACATCGAGATCTGTAGATCATCAATGGACAATTAGAGTTAATAATACAAATGATTCTCCAGTAGTTACACAGCCGCCAAACGCAACTGTGGATGATGGACAATCGTATAGTTATACAATAAGTGCTTCAGATGTCGATTCGAGTCTATCATATAGTCTTATTTCGAATCCATCTTGGTTAGGTATAAGTGGAAATGTTATTTCTGGTACAGCAAATTCTCCTGGGACAAGTACTGTTACAATAAGAGTTAGTGATGGCACTGTTAATGTTGACAAGAGCTTCACAATTACAGTGAATCAAGCAGACAAAGAAGATTGGGGATGGTTAAAAGGAGGCTATGGTTCTGTAAAAGCAAGATTCAGTGGGAGTAATGAATATTATGAATCTGACCCAGTTAGTCCAGGTACTCAAGTATTGAATGGGACTCAACTCAGTGCCATCATCAATCACGACGGCTCGGACAGCCCCCGAGATTTTACTATTAGTACAATTATATATAATTTTAACATCGGGACTTTTTCATCAGGTCCCGGCCCTGACGAGCATGGGCGATATCTCTGGGATATCGGTCCGTCGACCTCGAATCAGATTTATAAATACGGACACAGTCTCCGTCTGGACCGCTCAGAAGACAATGGTTACTATGTTCATATCGATTCGTGGCACCAATGGTATCCGAGAGGTAGATTTGAATTCTATTTTGGCAAAGCAAACGGCAGTTTTGCTACCGGCAAGGACTGGAAAATCACATATGCTGTTTTTTCTGACTCAGCGGGGGATCTAAATAAATGGGTGCAAGTATCTTACAGAAACCATGGCTCGGGCAACTCTTGGACAAGTTTCGGAACAAACTCGTACACCGGGGCGTACGGTGGAGGATGGATAAGTTACAGCAATGACTTACACTGGTCTACTGGTAACCAGTCTGATACGTCGAAGAGCAGCGACTCTTATTCTCATGAAAAAGGCGGTGAGAGCTACAGACCAGCAGTAAATTACACCATCCACGAGCTCTGGAATTACCCGCTGACTGTTGGATCCGCTTCAGCAACTAACAAGAGCGACAGAGTCATGAAAGGTGTTAATAATATGCGGGTTCTGGTCATACATGATCGTATCGACCCTGGCAATGACTAAATTGTTTAATGAAAAATAATAAAAATGAATAATATTATTTTAAAAGATTAATAAACAATAACATGTGGAATAATACAGATACATGTTACTACAGATTAGGTGATATTGGGGGAAAAAGGGGAGATGTATACGCGTTTGATTTTGATGATACTTTGGTAAGAAGACATAGTCGTATTCCATTACGAAATGTAATTGAAAGATTAGAAGAGATTATAAAGGGTGGAAATCATATTGTTGTATTTTCGAATCAGAAAGGAATAGAAAAGAAGAAAACGAGTCATGAAGAGGTACAGAGTATTATGAATTCATTTTCGGAGAGGTTTAGTAATTCAATAAGTTTCTTTTATGCAATTTCGGAGGATAAATATAGAAAACCAATGAGTGGTATGTATGACTTATTTAGAAGTTTAGTAGATAAAAAGGTAGAATATTATTGTGGGGATGCTGCAGGTAGAAAAAAAGATTTTAGTATATCGGATTTGTATTTTGCAAATAATATTGGAGTTAAATTTAAGTTACCAGAGGAAGTATTTTATTATATAAAAACGGATTTTCTAAATGAGACAGCTTTAAAAACAAATCGCCGTGCAATAAACAGAATATATGAATCCGATATTTGGAGAGGTGGTATTTTAGAAAATAAAAGAGAAATAGTACCGATTTGTAGTATACCAGATGAGTTAGAGAATCATTTAAATGAGAATGATAATGAAAAGAAGTTGATAATAATGGTTGGTCCTCAAGGTTCTGGTAAGTCAACACTTAGTTCTATTATATCGAATAAATATAACTTTAAAATTATCAACAATGATAGTAGTGGTGCATTAAGGCTGAATGTAAAACGTTTTGTGAAAATGTATGATGATAAGTCTACAAAGGGTATAATAATAGATAATACGAATCCGTTGAAATCAACTCGTGAAGAGTGGGTAGAACGTGCAAAGGGGTGGAAGGTAATTATAGTATTTATTGATATTTCGAAAGATCTTAGTTATCATTCTGTAAGATATAGACAGAATAATGGTCATAAAGGGATACCTTTCGTAGCATTACATATTTACTATAAAAGACTCGAAAAGCCAACTGAGGATGAGGGAAATATTATAAAATTAGAAGGGGTTGTTCATAATGATTCAAAATATGATCATAATTTACGTTTTTGATTTAGCCCAAACTGGTTGTACGTCCACGGTATAAACCAGTTTTTTGTGTTCTTACAGAACGGCGTAGTTTCATTTTTTCTTTTAGAGAAGGCGGTGTTGCGATGTGTAAAGGCATGGTAGGAATATGTGTAGACTTAGAGACGACAGATAGTGCATGCGAGAGGACACAATTCTTTTCCTCTAGTGTCTGATTTTGTTCCAATAATTCTTTGTTAGACTGTTCAAGTTTATCAATTTGTTCCATAGAATATTTGCTTCTTCTCATAGAACGTGTTTCCATTTTATAATTTGTATTAGTACATTTCTACTTATACTATTTTTGCGTTTGAATATGTTTAAAAACAATATGTGAAAAATTATACCGAAATACGGGTATCATAATAAGTAAAACTTTGCTTCAGTGGTGTAGTGGTAACATTAATCGCTTCCAACGATTAGCCTCGGGTTCGATTCCCGGCTGGAGTATTATTTATCATTATCCGGTAGGATGATTTTGTAAAAATTTATTTTGGAATGATTTCATGAATTCAATAAATAGCTTAACCTCATATATTTCCAATCCGTTATATAAAGAGATTCTACAGCCTTTTTCTAGATTGGATGGATGATATTTAATTCCTATAAAACCATGTTGTGAAGCATTTTGTGTGAAAATGCTTGAAATTTCTGGGGAATTTTGGATAGTAAAGGTAATATTAGTTCTACTTCTATATTTTTTTGGTATGCTGTTTATATAGAATCCATCACTGTTGTCTATAAAATTATAGAATAGTTGACTTTTGGCATAGGTAAGTGAGTTATAATAGGTGATACCTCCTCTTTGTATCATTCTTTTAAGGTTCATGTTTGTCATATATATGGACATAACTGTAGGTGTTGGTCCTTGAAGATTAATATATGGTTGCCAATCCATAACAATTGGAGAATCAATAAGTTTTGGTCTTTGAAGTATATCTTTTTTTCCAATAATTAGTGTAGAGCCGGAAATGCCAAGATTTTTGGATAAAGATGAGAAAATGATACCATATTTAGATATATCAATTGACTTACTACCAAGTATAGAACACATATCAGATATTAAGAAATGGGATTTAGGATCAAATGAAAGTCCATTACGGAATTCATAACCGATGGTTGTTTCATTTTCGCAATAGTATGTAAAAACATAATCTGGACTATCAATTAGATCATTTACATTATTTACAACTACAACTTTACAGAATTTTTTGAATTCATTTACGGCTTTTTGACTCCAAAAACCGGATACTAAAACTTGTACTTTTGATTCAGAATTACATAGATTGTAGTATATTGTTGGAAATTGATGTGTTCCACCACCATTCATAAAGAAACATTCGTGTGTATTAGGAATTTCCAAAAAATTTTTGGCATTATTAACTGTTTCTGAATAAAGTTCTGTCCACATATCTGTATGATGGGATAATTCGTATATACTGATACCGGTTTCTTTATAGTTGATAATATCATCACGAGTAGTTTTAAGTAAATCTTTTGATAATTGACATGGTCCGGCACCAAAGTTGATGATATTCATAAACTATGAGTAAATTTTTTTCTTTAAACCTTTTTTGCAATTTTGAGACATGTTGATTATAAATTTAGCGTTAGACAACAGCTTAAACGAATATAAATAAATATTACTATACAAAATGACCATTGCTGCTTTTTCCGATTATTCTGGATATGAATCGGATATAGATATATTAGGAAATCTATTAGAACATCTTGCCTCATGTCTACAAGAAAATAACCATGGCGGGGGATTTGGGCGGGGTGTATCAGAGGTTGAACTTCTTAGTTTTATAAAGATTATTTTCAAGATATATGCTTCAAAACAAAAGAGAAATTGGTATAAATATGGTGAGGTTGTAACAGCTAATATTATTGATATTCTTAGTGTATGGAGTAGTCCTAATGTAGCAGAAATATTTTGTGGATTTTTGGAGAATTATGAACGTGCACAAAAAGAATATGCTTATCTTGGATTGAAATGTTTGATTTCAAAAAATCCTGTAGAAATGAAAATTAGTATGCCAAAATTGATTCCTATAATATCTTATGATATAAATGACAGTGGTATAAATGTTCGTAAATATGCATCCGAGGTTTTAGAATTGTTTCTTGGATGTAGTGGAAATGATGATTTAAAGAAATTTATTCCAGTTGTACTGAAAGGTCTTAAGCAACCTGATCAGATATATTCATGTGTAGAAGAACTTGCAAGTTGTGTTTTTGTACAGAATGTTGAAGCTCCAGCACTTGCGATTACTGTACCGATTCTTTTAAGAGGGTTACGTGACAAAAATACAGCAACAAAGCGTTTGTCTTGTGTGATTGTAGACAATATGTGTCAATTAATTGAACATCCAAAAGAAATTTTGCCATTTTATACCGTTTTATGTAAGAATTTAGCAAATTTATCAGAAACAATTAGTGATCCAGAAGCTCGTAAAGTTAGTGCGAGAGCCCTGAATACATTGAAAAGTTCTTGTGTAGGTTCAGAGAATATTTCATTCACAAAAACAGTGAATGATTTTAAAGATTTATTGGAAGGATCTGGAAATGAATATCTTTGGATTTTAGTAACAAATTTATGTAACAGTGCGTGTTTTGATAAGTCAATATGGGAGGAAATCTTTAAAAAATATGGTGCTACAGAGGGTCAAAATGAAATGTGTGAAAGAGCGTTTAAATATTCGAAAGAGTTGTTTATAATTAAGGGTGATGATTTTGAAGATACAGAAGAGGGTAAGGATTTATATAAGGGCGAATTTTCATTAGCATATGGTGCTCTAACTCTATTAAATAATACAAAGCTCCATTTGAAACAAAATCGTTTTTACGGACTTCTTGGTCCAAATAATTGTGGTAAAACAACACTTATGCGGGCAATTGCGAATGAACAAGTAGAAGGTTTCCCTAAAAAAGATCAATTAAGAACAATTTTTGTTGAACATGAGATTCAAGAAATGGAAGTTGGTGAAGATGAGAAGGGTTTTCCAATTTTGAATATTGATTTATGTGGTACTGATTGGGTAGTTCATTGCTGTAATGTCATGTATTGTATGAATCCACCTGTAACAAGAGAACAGGTTGAAGCAGTTATGTTGGATATTGGTTTTGGTAATGCGAAGAAGGATATTGGAAAAGACAGAGCTGCGGATATGGAAATGGGTGTGACAACATATTCAGGTGGGTGGAAAATGAAAATGCAGCTTTGTGCGGCAACACTTATGAATGCGGATATACTGATGCTTGATGAACCAACTGGTCATCTTGATGTAACAAACATTGCATGGATTAAGAATTGGCTAAGTGAATTCAAAAATAACGGAGGTTCTATTATAACAACATCTCATGATACATCTTTCCTGAATGAAATGTGTACTCATCTTATTGATTTTCAAAATCGTAAGCTGAGGATGTTTACTGGTGAAAAAGGTTCTGTTTTGAAAGATTTTGTTGAAAAGTTTCCAGAAAAGAAGGGATATTTTGAATTAAAGAGCGATGTTGTTAAGTTTAAGTTTCCAGAACCAGGACCTCTTGAAAATGTTAAAAGTATGTCAAAAATTCTGTTGAAAATGGATAAGGTAACTTTTCAATATCCTACGAGAGATACTCCTACCGTATATGATATTGCGATTGAGTGTTCTCGAATATCGCGCGTTGGTGTTATTGGAGCAAATGGTGCCGGAAAATCTACTGCGATTAAGTTACTAATTGGTGAATTAAAATCAACTCAAGGTATTATTACAAAACAACCTGGTCTTCGTATTGCATATATTGCACAGCATGCTTTTCATCATCTTGAAAAACATATTCATAAGACTCCATCCCAATATATTATGTGGCGTTTTGCGGGTAACGAGGATCAAGAAAGTATTGAAATGATAAATAAGGAACCATCAAAGGATGGAGAACAAGAAAAGGTATTGAAATGTTTCATAGATAAAGTTGGAGAATTACGTCCGTGTGAAACTCCTGAAGAAGAAAAGAAAGCACTTGAGCCAGAAGCTATTATAAGCAGAAAAGAAAATAAGAAACAAAAAACACGAGAATATGAAGTAAAATGGAAGAATAAGCCAATAGAAAATACGATGTGGGTTCGTAGAGAACTGCTATTACGAATGGGTGCTAAAAAATTAGTACAGCGTCATGATGAGAAGGAAGCTGTTGCAGCAGGTCTTGCATCAAAGACTTTAACGGCAAAAGATGTTGAAGAACATCTTGAAAATTTTGGAGTTGATAAAGAACAAGCATCACATACTTTAATAAAATCGCTTTCAGGTGGGGTTAAGGTTAAAGTTGTTCTTGCTGCATCAATGTGGCAAAATCCTCATATCATTATTATGGACGAACCTACAAATTATCTTGATAGAGATGGGCTGGGTGCATTAACAAAAGCAATTGATGATTTTAAAGGAGGTGTTATCATTATTTCACACAATAAAGAATTTACTAACGCTGTAACACAAGAGAAATGGATTATGGAAAAAGGTCGGTTAAGACGTGAAGGAGAATCAATTTCCAAATTTGAAGACAAAACGGATGCGAATGCTCAAGATGATGAGGTTGTATTTGATGCTTATGGCAATGAAATCAAAGTGGAACGGGTAAAAACTCTTACTGATAAGGAACGTAAGAAGATGATGAAACAATTGAAAAAGAAGATAAAAGAAGGACGAAAAAAGAAAAATCTAACTGAATATGAAATTAATGAATTAGAAGAACAACTTTTTGAACTAGAAGAGTCTGCTACATGAATGGTGATTTTACAGATAATAAAACCCTATAACACATACAAGAACTACCATAAAAGGGTAATAATTTGACGTTAAGTATTTTCAAAACACTATAATTTGGCAAAACTATATTTTTGTCTTTTGAGTATTTGTCATAGTAAATTTCAGTATTTTTAAGTATATATATCTCAAATAATTTTTGTGTTGGATTTCCAGTATCTATATCATCTAAAACGCTTTTACGATTGTAATAAGTCGTTATGAAATCATATGTATTAATATGTACCTTATCTCCTACATTAAATAGACCATTCTGTAAAATAGGGGTAAATGCTACATAAACTAATGTGTCTTTTGGTAAAATTATAGATTTATAATGAATATTTGGTAATCGTATTATAGATGTATATAATGGTTCTGTATCTTCGTGTTTTTCAACAAACAAAAGTCTAGATTCACCATCTAAAAAATTATATGATTTATCTTCACAATTACATATTTCTAATGATAGTTTTGGATCAATAAGACGATTTACTTGGTTAATACAATCATGAATAGGCATTTTAAAGAAGTTCTTATTTGGGAATATATTTTTAATTACTCCAGGAATACTTAGGTTTTTTATAACACCATGAATACCATCGACTAGATCCTATTTTACGGATAATAATTTGAACTATATCTAGTTCGATATCTGAGTCTGTATCTTGTTTTGTTTCAGTTTCAGTTTCAATCCATTCACATTTATATTTATGGTTTTCGACTTCATCATCTGGATTAGTTAGAACAATATTCTTAAAAATACGATTTTTATTGTCTTTTGTTTGAAATCTTTCAATTTCTTCAAAAGAAACAATTGTATCTATAAGTTCAGAACAACTAAAATAAGATATATCTTCTTCGTCCTCAGTATATATAAAATTGTCTAAATCTGAGTTAAAATGGTATATATTTAAATTAGAATGGCGCGCACAACTATTAGATGGTTCAATTGGTACAGATGGGTCAATTTGGAATAAATAGTTATCGAAATCTTCATCCGTTTTTTTCTTTGAATGAAAAGTTATTTCATTATTATCCGATATTAGTGTAATTTTATTGCCATAAAAGGCAACTGCCTTGAGGTCATTTTGTGAAAATTTTAAAATATCTGAATTTTCTATTTGAATACCTTCAGAATTTACGGTTCCACATTGATAGATGTTATTGTTAAATCGTATATTTCTGGGAGAAATATTAACAGTTTCCGATTCTTCATCTGAACTTCCAATTGAAAGTGTAAACGACATTACAAAATATTCCGAAAAACTCATATAAATTATTATTAGAATATATGGTTATACTATAAAATATAGGGGTTAGACTAAATTCAGGAACTGTTAAAACTTTTAGGTAATCTTTTACGGGTTTTATGTTCTAATAATATACGCTTGTTAACACTATTAGATAAATAAGGTAATATCAAATCTTTTTCGGTTTTAGATAAATAAACACCTCTTGAACTGCTAAGCCGTTCAGCTATTTGTTTTCTTGATCCGTTTGTAGTAATTCCATATTTTTTTGCTAATTCAATAAAACTTGCTAAACTATCTTTATTTTTACCCATAATATATATATATATAATTTTTATGTCTAAATGAATGGTTTGTCATCATCAGGAGGTGTTGGGACATTCGATGTTTGAGGAGGAGTTTGAGGAGAATCATCCAAGCTTAATTTATCCTCATCGTTTAATCCAGTTAAAGGTTCTTCTCTTCCAGGAAGATCTTCAAATTGTTGTTGCATGGTTGCTTCGGTTTTTTTTAATTCCTCAATCTTTTCAAAGTCTATCTTAAAGATTTCTAATGGAATATGTCCATTAAACATTAGCTCTAAATCCTTGAGTGTTTTTGGCTTTGGGTCTTGTTGTGGTATAGGAGACTCTTCGGGTAAAAGTTTAGCCTCATCGGTTTTCTTTTTAGTCAAGACTTTTTTTAAAGAGTCCCATACACCACCACCTTTGCGGGATTTAAGAGAGGTTTTACGTTTATTTTTGCGAGACTTGATTGGTTTTCTTGCTTTTTCAGGCATATTATATATACTAATATCTTTTAATAGACGCGATTACAAATTATAACAGGTATGTCATTCTATTTTTTAATTATACTTTTGGCAAATTGTCTATTGATGTAGAACCAGATGTTTGTACCGTGGGTTTTGGTTTTTTTTCTTCTATAGGAGGTGTTGGTATTACTTCTTCAACTGGTTCGGTTGTTTTAATACCAACAAGTCCTTTTCTAAAGGCTTCTATTTTTTCGAATAATGATGGTTGACATCCAACGAGAACAAGAACATATACAATAAATCCGTTACGTCCGCCTGCTTTTGAATTGATAAACATAAATGCAAAAATAATAAGTGCGATTTGAGCAAATATTTCAAGAAAAAGGGCAATATTATCCTTTTCTTCATCATATTTAGGCATTACTGCTTCTAATATTGTTCCACAAGCAAGACCAGCTACCATATAATAAACAATATCCGGTAAAGCACGGCTTAACGATGTTTCTACGTTCGTTTGGTAAACTTGTTCCATTACAGTTAGAATATATAAAAAACTTAAGTTTTCAAAAAAATGAATATAATGTGTAATTATATGTTATAAGAGTAAGATGTCGAATTCACGACATTTATCCACATATTTGAATAAGACACGATGTATATTAACCGAAATGCTTGAGATAAGGGGTTATGATATATCAAGTATATCTTCATTTGATACTTTTAGATCTATTGATAATTTAGATTCAATGTCTATAAATATGTCAAAAAATGGAATTGAATTAATTCAAGTTCATTATGAGGTTGATTCCACAAGAACTAATCATAAAAAATTAACAAAAAGGATTGAAGATATTATAAATAAGCTACCTTCAATTGATAAATCAAAGGATCTTACGATTATATTTATAGTACGTGATGGAATGACACCTAGTGTAAAAGAGGCGATTCGTTTATTGAGTGATAAATATGGTGTATTTATACAAATATTTCCAATTCGTAACTTAATGTATAATTGTACTAAACACAAGAGTGTTCCAGAACATATTCGTGTTCCTAAGTCAGAATATGAAGGCTATTTAGAAGATTTTCTACATTCTTTACATATTGAATCATTAGACAATCTTCCTAAAATACTCGATACAGATCCAGTTGCTATGTTCATTGGATTAAGACCAGGTGAAATGTGTAAGATAATTCGTCCAAGTATGAGTGCTGGGAAACATATTGTATATAGATATTGTGTTTCAGATAAGTAAGTATATTTGTACTAAGCTAACCAAACATATAAACAGCCACCTAAAGCAATTGCATTGGCAAAACCAAGTAGCACAGTGTTATGACGTTCGCGATTATATAAGGTTTTTTCAATTTCTATCGCATTTTTATACGTATCAAAATTTTTACGTTTAACACGAATATCTTGATTTAACTCAATAACTCTATTCTTATCTTCTATCCACTCAGCGTCTACGCCTTCAGCTTGTTGTGCTTCATTAAGTTGTTCTGTGTGTCTTTTATATAATGTTTTTTGTAATTCTTCTGCCTTTTCATCATATAAATCTCTGTTGCCACCAGTAACAATAGGTCCATAGTAATTAGCATTTCTTTCATCGTTGGCGTATCCCGACATATATATTTAAACTATATATATAAAATATGAACATATGGTAGAAAATGAAACAAATTCATCTTCAAGATCCCCAAAAACACAGGTATCATCATTGGATGGTAGTAGATTTGAAGAACCGTGGACACGTAAGGGGGAAGAATTAATACTTGCATGGAGTAAAGAAATAAAACGTGCTAAAGATTTACATGATGATTCTGGATATTACTATAAAAATATGAGAAAACGATGGGGACTACCTGCAATTATAATTCCGGCAGTAATGGCACCGGTATCTTCTGTTTTTTCAGAAACAAATTGGATAAAGTATGTAAATATGGGTGCTTTTGTTGTAGTTGCAATAATGGGTGGAATAGATTCGTTCTTTAGTTTTGCAGCAAAAAAGGAAAAACATTTCAATCACTCTGCAAGATATGGTGAACTGCAAACATCTATAGAATCAGAACTTTTCAAGAACAAACGGTTTAGAATTCAATCGGATGTTTTTTGTACACAAACAAGAATGAGATATGACATGTTGAACACAACCGCCCCAGTTATTCCAAAACATATCATAAATAATTATAAGAATAAACATGATTTGAATATTCAGCAAGAACAGGTTTGACTTTTTTTCATCATTGGATGTATTGGAATAATATCAGATTCATAATCATACTTCTCATAAACAAGATTTCCATTTTTATCTTTTAAATCGTCTTTCAATTCAATAATTTTGTTTGGAATATCAAAATTATCATCAATTATATTATCATCATCCGAATTATCACCGGTCGAATTATTTAAATTATTTGAGATAATGTATGCCTCATCTTCCTCATCTTCCTCATCTTCCTCACGTGTAACTAAATCTTCTTCTAATTGAGTAGTTATATTGGTAGAATTTACCTTCCAATCTAATGCTGATTTAATATCAATATCTTCCGTATCACATAATATTGGATAATCATTATTTGAATTTGATGTTGGATTTGTATAAATTAGAACAGCTCCATTATAAACAGTCAATGTACCATCTGGACAACATAAATTCCATTCTGTATCAATATGATTTTTGTTTAGAGGCGACTCATAATAAATAATCCATTTCAATAAACCATTGCTTTTATAGGGACCTTTCAACTTAATTGATTGAAGTTTTCCCTTATTTTGATTTTTTTTATGAATAAATCTAATACAAGCATCTTTTGTTGATACATCTTTTATACTTTTCATACGATTAACAGAAATAATAGACTCATTATCTTTTGTTATCATACACCACTTCATTTTTCTGACTCTTTAACTAATAATATGAACTGTTCCTTATCATTTTTTATATTTCTATATTGACTTATAGAAATGCCATCCAACTTTCTCGCAAATCTTTCTCCATATCATATCTTGGCTTGCTAGTTTTTCTCGGCTTTTTAATAGAGGAAATAATGGTTTGAGTTCATCCATTCCAAGCAGTTCCACAAATTTATGTAAAACATACGAATAACTCAAGAAATTTTTACGTTTTTTGGGACAAAATTCAAGGAAAGGTCCTTGAATCTTTTGAAACATGATTCTTAATACCTCCTCTGTTTGTCTCGACATATATGGTGGAGGCTGACCGTTAAGTTGATTAATTATATGCGGAATATGTTCATAATATTTGTTTAATTTGAGTTTTTTCAATATTGAACGAACTTTTTGTGTTGTTAATTCATTTAGATCATGTATTCTCTCCTTCTTTATTTCATTCACTACTTGAACCAAAACTGTTCGTGGTATTTGAGTTGTTTCTTTTCCTTGAAACTGAGCAATCCATTCGTTAAAATGATTTGAACGTCTATAGGAGTAATAGCAAGATTCTTTTGGTGGATCCTTATATGATGCCCTATCTGTATCGTTTATTATATTATGTAGAACACCACAACTTTTACATTCAACTACACCTTCTGCATGAATATGTGATAATTCTGTTTTACAATTAGCACATACATTCGGTTTTGATTTCAGTTTTGAAGTAGTTTTCTTAGTATCTGTTTCATCAACTACATCAATTTTTTTTAAATACATATGGCGTAAATCCTCTCTCGAAGCAGGAATATCAAAAAAATCATGAGAATCGGAATTATCTGACAAATTTTCATCTGTTGTATCATCATCTGTACCATTTCCAAGATAGGATAATATACCACCATCTGTTGGAGAAGCATCTGTTCTTGTTGTCTCTACGTTTTCTATTCCTTCATAATACTTAAATAAGATATCTCCCGCATCAAGATAATATTCTTTCATAAATCTATTCGATTTTAGCATGTCAATATTTTTTTCTGTTTCGTTAATGCGTTCTCGTAACTCCATGATTTTTGCAGAATTTTGACTTGACGTATCTTTAAGTAATTCGTCTTTTTCTATGTTTAACTCAGATAATTCTCTTCTATACCTATTTATATCCTTTTCCTTTATTTCTCCAACCTTATCCTGGTGAATTGTATCAAGAGTAACCATATAATATAATAAATATTCTGATTTATATAAAATAAACGAATCTATTTAACTTCAACTTCAACTTCAACTTCAACTTCAACTTCAACTTCAACTT
>CETI01011004.1_pt1 | contig 15026 bp, 10 predicted proteins | sample 361441 | NCBI WGS metagenome assembly CETI01 (sample SAMEA2622478, study PRJEB7988) | marine metagenome | biome: marine biome (ENVO:00000447); feature: deep chlorophyll maximum layer (ENVO:xxxxxxxx); material: "saline water (ENVO:00002010), including plankton (ENVO:xxxxxxxx)" | depth 90 m | reverse complement strand
CCAAAACGCTCTTATATAGTAAGGGGAATTAAAGTACTAATACCAGGAACAAGTGGAGGCAAGACTCCAACAGTTGACCAAAACAATGGAAGAATTATTTATCCATCTGGATACATATTTAATGGAACATTATCAAGTAGTCCTCAATGGTGTAGCGATCCAGCCTGGTGCTTATATGATCTTTTAACAGCTAACCGTTATGGCTGTGGTCAATTCATTCAACCAAGCCAATTAGACGTTTACAGTTTCTATGCTGTAAGTAAATATTGTTCTGAGCTTGTTACCTTTAAAGACAGATTAAACACAGGCGTTGTTTCAACAATTTCAGAACCAAGGTTTAGCTTGAATGTAAATATTCAAGTAAGGGCTGATGCTTTTAAAGTTATAAATTCACTTTGTTCTGTATTCAGAGGGATGCCTGTTTATTCGGCAGGCAGTTTAAACCTTATACAAGACAGACCAGGACAAGACCCTACATTTCTCTTCACCAAAGCAAATGTGACAGAGGAGGGCTTTCAATATGCAGGCACATCAAAGAAGACAAGAGCGACAGTAGCAGTTGTTAAATACTTTGATAATGAGTTAAGAGATGCGGCCTACGAGGAGGTTCTTGATGAGGATGCGATGGCTAAGTACGGCGTTGTTACTAAAGCTATAGATAGTTACGGTGTTACTTCAAGGTATCAAGCAAGAAGACTTGGAAAATGGTTGTTAACATCGCTTGCGACTGAAACCGACATGGTTTCTTTTACTACGACTTTAGAAGCTGGTTCTTTATGCAGGCCAGGTGATGTAATCGAAATTCAAGATGAAGTAAAGAGTGGGTTGAGAAGAGGCGGGAAAATAGCAGTAGTAGAAATTGTTGGGTCAAATCATGTGATAACAGTGGATGATGATGCTACAAATCAAACTGATTTAGGTTCTGATTACAGTGGTGATTTAAGTGTTATCTTGCCTGATGGTCAAGTCTCTTCAAAGACAGTTTCTAGTATTGATGTCTCTTCCAAAAAGATAACAATATCAGGTCAGTTTCAAAAGAAAACAAATGATCCAAGTGGTAATACTCCAGATCATCCTGATTATGTTCCTACTTTTCAAAATGCAAGTCCTAATGTTGGGTCTATTTGGATATTAGAAACTTCAAATCCGAATAATACTGTTCAGTCTCAACAATATAAGGTTCTTGGTGTAGAAGAAAAAGATGATTTTCAGTTTGGAATAGTAGCGTCATTACATAATGAGACTAAATATGCAGCAGTAGAACAAAGTGAGACTTTAGATCATAGGAATTTTACTAATCTGGATCAGATCCCCTTGCCTCCATCTCAGTTTGCTTCTGGATTCCCTACAGAACAGCTTTATAGATATAGAGATCAAATAAAAGTTAGAGTTCTAGTCGCTTGGAAGCCTGTTAACGGAGTCAACAGATACGAAGTTACTTACAATCAAGACAATAAAGGTGATGTTGTTGTTGTCACTCAAAGTCCTACCTTTGACATAAATGATGTAATCATAGACTCCTCTTCTACTACTTCTATTTTTGATATTAAAGTCAAAAGTGTCAGTGGTAGTGGTAAGAAATCAACGACATCTTTAAACAATGTTTTAACTGTTCAAGGCAAAAACGCCAAGCCGAGTCAAGTTAGTGATACTTTTACAGGAACAGTAGATCCAAGATTAGGAATTAATTTGACATGGACTGAAAATACTCCTACTGCTCCAGCTTTTGCAGATTTAGATATAAGAGGATATATCATCAAGAGAGGAGTTAACTATGGAAATGGAACGCTAATTGGAGAATTTAAGTCAACTAGCGTAATTATTCCAACTCTTCCTAGTCCTGCTGAAGACTCACAAACATACACGATAAAAGCTGTTGATACTGATGGAAATGAAAGCGAACTTGCAAGGTCTTCTGGTGCTATAAGCCTTGTAAATCCTAGTCCAGTTGTAGAAGGTACTATTTCACATGAATTTAAAGATGATAATTTAACTATTAACTGGGAACCTCCTGTTTTAACAACAGGGCAGTTTGCCGTCAAAGAGTATGAAATTTTTAATGATAATCAAAGTTTAGGAATCACAAGTTCAACAACATTTTCTTTGCCTGTTACTTTCGATTCGGATTTCGTTTTTAAAATTAAGACGATAGATATTATCGGCAAATCTTCGACTACAACAACAAAAACTATTCCTTTCGTAAAAGCTTCTGCTCCGAATATATCTTTTGTATTTGAAGGTACAAAATTAAGATTGATGTGGACTGCTCCAACTCAAGGCAGTATGAAAATAAAAGAATACGAGATAAGAAGAAGTGCTGCGAATATTAGCGATATTAGTGGAGCAGCTTTTGTAGATAAGATTAATTCAGATAGTTATTTGTTAGATATTGAGTCAACTGTTTTTGCTCCTAATGTTGCAGTCAGATTTTGGGTTAGGGCTGTAGATGCTAATGGTAATACAGGCGATGCTGGTCAAACAGGCGTAGCGGGAACAAACTATCCTGATGTCGTTTTAGCTCTTCCGCCTGCACCCGCAAATTTGACTGCTGTTGTTCAGGCTGACAATGCTTTTGTTAGTTGGGATGCTGTTGCCACCTCAGTTGATACAAACAATAAAATAAATGGACTTCCTATCTCTGATTATCGAGTGTATAGAGAAGCAGCAACAGCTACTTCTGTAGGAACTGCTGATTTTCAGTCAAATGCAACACAACTTACAGAGAAAGTTTCGTGGACAGATTTACAGCAAAAATATTTTGTTAGAGCTATTGACTCTAATGGTAATGAGGGTGTCCTAAGCGAAGTTCTTTTCTCAATACAGATTCCTGCTGCTCCTACAAATGTAACTAATGAGGTTATTGATAACAATGTTCTTTTCAGGTGGACTGAAAGTGCAGTTGCATCTAATCAACTACCAATTATTCATTACAACATTTATAAAGACAGCATTAGTGCTGGGAATTTAATCGGGCAAAAACAAGGAACATTTACTTCTGTGTTTGAACAAGTGGGAGGAGAATTTACATATTTCTTAGTACCTATAAATAGTGCAGGGGTGGCAGGAACACACGCTCAGACATTGGCAAACGTCAATCAGCCACCAGATTTCGTATTAACTCAAGATGGTGTTAGTCAGTTAGATGGTACAAAAATTAACGGTGTTCTTGAGAGTGGTGATTTATTCTTCTGTGTGAATCCAAATAGAACTTGGAAGCAACATTTTGACCCAAACGACAACGATACGTCTCGAACTTTTGGTGTTTATGGTGCTTCCACTGTTTATGCTTTACCTACTGAAAACTCAGGGAGTTACACGGAAATAATAGATTTAGGTGCTGTAATTTCTTCAACTCGAATACAATCGACTTTAGCTGTAGACGCTGATTCAAATGTAGGAAGTATGACTATTACCCCTCAACTTCAAACGAGTCTTACTGGTGCTGCTAACAGTTATACAAACGCTGGAACAAATGAAGATAATGTTTTGGCTTCCAACTTTAGATATATAAAAGTTAGTTATACCTTTACTGGATCAAATCAAGGTTCTTTAAGGAAAATTACTTCTTTAAGGACTAAAACCTTCTTGAAACGATTAACAGATCAAGGGAGTACAACTGTTACTCAATCAGATGTAGATGCTGGCAATGGAAAATCAGTTAATTTCGCTGAAACTTTTGTAGATGTTACAGCTATTGCTTTAACGATAAGAGGAACAAGTGGTAATGCTAAATATGCCATATATGATTTTGTGGATGCTGCAAATCCCCACCAAGGATTTAAAGTATATCTATACGACAACAGTGGGAACAGTACCACTGGAATAGTTGATTACACAGTCAGAGGAGTTTAAATGTCCGATTGGTCAAAACCTGCTTTAACTAGCACTTATACAGCTTTCATATCCGAATTAAAATATCGAGATGAAGTTGTAGGTTCTTTATATTCAACGGATCTATCTCCTGCACCAAGTAATTTACCTGCGGATGCTTCAACCAATTGGGGGAAAAGATCAATAAGGTGGAACGCTACTAATAAATATTTTGAAAGAAGAAATGCTGCGAACAATGGATGGGAGAGATTAGAGACTGGAGCAGATGCAGCAAGTTCGGTTCATAATTTTCTCAATATTGGAGCGACAAATGTTACTGCGACAGGAACAGTATCAGGCGATGATCTGACTGCTACAGATCAGTTAGAAGCTGCAAGAGTTAATGTCACAGGTGACACAACTCCTGTAAATGGTGTCTATTTACCTTCTGCTAATGAACTTTCATTCGTTACCGATAGCAATAGACGAATAACTATTGAGTCAGACGGAAAGGTTGGAATTGGTACAAATACAGCAAATAAAGAGCTTGAAATTCAAGGGAATGTGAGAATTCAAAATGATACGGGTGATACTGCTTTAGAGATAGGACTTGTTCAAAGTGGTGCTACAGCAGGAAGGGAAGCTTCGATTGCTTTGGCAGGTGATTCTACTTATACAGCAGGTGCGTTTACGTTAAAAAGGAATAAGACTGGAAGTCCAGACTCAAGAAATGCTTCTACTCAGATCACTCACAGAGGAACGGGTGACTTTATTTTTGAGGCGACTGAAGCTGCTGATATTTTGTTTAAGACAACTGATACAACAAGGTTTGTTATTGATTCAGGTGGGAACCTTGGAATTGGAAATGTTACAGCCCCAGGTGCAAATATCCATATCAAACGAACTGATGCTGCTGGGCAATTTATAAAATTTGAAAACAGTGAAGGATCAGCATATATAAGAGGTGATGCTGACAAGCTTTACATAGATGCAGACGAGGTTTTAATAAGAAACGAGGCTGGAACTGATTTGATTTCTGCAACAGAGTCTTTATTTACTTGTAAAAAAAATGCTCAATTTGATGGAAACTTAACAGTTACAGGACAGATAAATGCAACGATTCAAGGTTCTTCTGCTTCAGCAAATACATTAACGACAGCAAGAAAGATTGCTAATGTTGATTTTGATGGATCGGCTGATATTTCGTTAAACAATAATCAAATTACTAATGGTGCTGGCTACACGACATTCACAGCGAATCAAGCTTTAAATACAAATAGTAATGTCACTTTCAGTCAAGGTGTTTTCAATGGTTCAGTTTATGTAAATGATGATGACAACGAAAGTAATATATACATGGGAGACCAAGATGATGGTCAACGAAGAATTAAAAACGATAGCAATAAAATTGGATTTCTTACGCAAGCTGGTGGTGATGGTGCTTACTGTGATGATTCTGGAAACTGGACAGCAGTTGGAAACCTTACGGCTTATTCAGACGAAAGGTTGAAAGAAAATATTCAAACAATTCCTAGTGCTTTAGAAACAGTTAAAAAACTCAGAGGTGTTTCATTCACCAAGAAAGACTCAGGAGTTAAGGGGATTGGAGTTATTGCTCAAGAGATAGAAAAAGTTTTGCCAGAAGTCGTTTTAGATGGTGAGTTTAAAAGTGTCTCTTATGGAAATATTATTGGCTTGTTAATTGAAGCCATTAAAGAGTTAAGCGAAAAAGCTGAAAAATAAGAGACGATTTGTTTGAGAAGGTTTATAATTAAGGGATATTATCTTTATTTTGAATGTCTTCTATCTCTGAACTTCGCACTCAAGCAAAAGCAAGTATCGCTGCGTTAGATGCTGAATTTACTCAATTAACAAAAGCTGTTGCTTCTGCGAATGAAAGAAAAAATACAATTATATTAGAAGTAAATGTTCTTCAAGGAAAAATTGCAGCTTATAATGAGATCGAGCCTGAAACTAAGGCAACGGCTGAAGTGACACCTATTACAGATGCTCCTTCTGCAAATGCTGAAGCTGAAGCTGAAGTTGATCCTGACGATGCGTCCTAACCGAAATGGCAGTTAATCCAGCACTAAGAAATTTCACGTTACAGAGAGCCTCTGACTGGAGTGAGCAGTACATCATTGAGACAACTCAAGCAGACGGCTCTACTGTTGCGATGAACTTAACTGGATACACTATTGAGGCGGAAGCTTGGGATAAAGAAAGATTTCTTAAATACGCTGATTTCGGTGTTACTTATGACGACAGAACTAATGGAAAATTTACATTGACTGTTACCGATACTCAGACAATTGATTTCCCTGACGAACTTTATTACGATGTAATGTTAATAAATGGAAGTGGTTTAAAAGAATTTTACTTAGAGGGTCGTATTAAAGTGAGTGAAGGATATACTAGATAATGACGAACTCTAATACTGTGTCTGTCAACGCCGCTAAAATTGTCAAAATTGTCACCGCTGGGCCTCAAGGCCCAGTCGGGCCAGCAGGAGAGGGATTGGATCTCGATTCAACAGGCAAGGTTGCTGGAAGTGTTGTTTATTACGACTCTACAACAGCTAAATTCAAGGCAGACGCAACACGCACAGTAGAAAACTTGGTAGACGGCGGCAATTTTTAACCTCTGTCTCTTAACAGTCTTCTCTTTCACCCCTATTAAGACTCATGGCAAACACCTTAAGACTAAAGAGAAGCACTGGCTCCTCTAACCCTGGTTCATTAGCAAATGCAGAACCCGCCTTTAGAGAAGGCGATGAAGTTCTAGTCATTGGTGTCGGTACAGGGGGAGCAGGAGGTTCGGCTACATCTATTGTTCCTATAGGTGGTAAAGGAGCTTTTTGGGATAAAGCAACAAGTCAAACAGCTAATTATGTACTTGCCGCACCTAATGGAAGTGCAGGTGCAGCAGCTTATAGGGCTTTAGTAGCAGACGATATACCTTCATTAGCAACTGCAAAAATAACTGGGTTTGATACACAAGTAAGGACTAATAGACTTGACCAATTAGCTGCTGCGACTTCACCTCTTACTGGTGTAACTCCTAGTGCCTCGACTCATCTTGCGACAAAAGCTTATGTTGACCAAACAAGTCAAGGTTTAGATATAAAGCAATCCGTTCAAGCTGCTACAACTGCGAACATCACACTTGCAAATACCCAAACTGTAGACGGTGTTTCCCTTAGTGCTGGAGATAGAGTTCTTGTTAAAGACCAAAGTACACAAACCGAAAATGGTATTTACGTTGTAGTAAGTGGTGGCTCTTGGACTAGGGCGGCTGATCTTGCTTCTGGTAGCGATGCTGCTGGTTCATTCTGCTTCATCGAAGGAGGTTCTACCTACGGAGACGTTGGTTTCGTTTGCTCTTCTGATAAAGGAAGTGCAGTAGTAGCAACGAACAACCTTGCTTTCACTCAGTTCTCTGGCGTGGCTGGTGTTAGTGCTGGAACAGGCTTAGATAAGACTGGAAACGAAATAAGTCTTGACCTTAAAGCTAACTCTGGTGTCGTTATTGACAGCACCGAGTTATCTCTTGACCTTTCTGCTTCTGGAATCTCAGGAACTCTTGCTATTAGCGATGGAGGAACAGGTGCAACCACAGCAGGAGGTATTCGATCTGCACTTTCTTTAGTTGTTGGTACAGATATTCAGGCTTTTGACGCTGACTTGGCGGCACTTGCAGGATTAACAAGTGCAGCGAACAAGCTTCCATACTTCACTGGTTCAGGTGCGGCTGGAGTGGCTGACTTCACAGCATTTGGTCGCAGTTTGGTTGATGACGCTGACGCAGCAGCAGCCAGAGCAACTCTTGGAATTGGGATCGGCTCAGATGTTCAGGCATTTGACCAGCAGTTGTCTGATGTTGCGGGACTCGCTGTCACAGACGGTGGTTTCATTGTTGGTGATGGTTCTAACTTTGTCCTCGAAACAGGAGCGACAGCAAGAGCAAGCTTAGGTCTTGGTTCAATGGCTACTCAAGCAAGTAACGCTGTCAACATTGATGGTGGAACTATTGATGGTGTAGAAATTGATGGAGGTTCCTTCTAGGCAACTTTCACTTAAATAGGAGGACTTTCTTATGGCAAACGTAATCAAACATAAAAGAGGCACTTCAAAGCCAAGTGCCTCTGACCTCTCTGTAGGTGAAATAGCGATTGATACATCGCTGGGTAAGTTATATACAGAAAATGATCTTGGTTATGTCTGGGAGGCTGGAGAATTAACAGGAGCGTTTAGTGGCTCGACTATTACTTATGAAGTAAAAGTTGCTTCTAAAACTTCTGCTCATAGGTATAACGGTTCTGGATCTAGTTCTGGCTATTTAATAAACGGCGTTTTCTCGCCTTTTTTATCTCTTGCTCCTGGTAATACTTATAAGTTTGACCAGTCAGACAGTTCTAACTCAGGTCATCCTTTTCGTTTCTATTTAGAAGCAGACAAGACAACTGCTTATACAAATGGTGTCAGTACAAGTGGGACTGCTGGTTCTGCTGGTGCTTATACACAGATTGTTGTATCAGATTCAACTCCTTCTGTTCTTCACTACCAATGTTCTGCTCATCCTTTGATGGGTAATGCTGTTGTTACTAACAGCAACGTGGCTGGTTCGGCTATAAATTTCACTGCTGGTAATGCAAGCAATCTTTCTTCAGGAACAGTTCCAACGGCACGTTTAGGTTCTGGGAGTGCCTCGGCATCCACGTTCTTGAGAGGCGATGGCTCATGGGGCGTTCCTACAGATACAAATACAACGTACTCAGTAGGCGATGGTGGTTTAACTCAAAACAATTTTACTAATGCTCTAAAAAGCAAAGTTGATGGTATCGCTTCAGGTGCGGAAGTAAATGTAAATGCAGACTGGAATAGTGAATCAGGAGATTCTAAAATACTTAATAAGCCAACAATCCCGACTAACAACAATCAGTTAACTAATGGGTCTGGATACATTACAGCAACCTTGACGGATGAAGAGGTTCAGGATGTTGTTGGTGCGATGTTGTCTAGCAACACCGAGTCAGGGATAACGGTTACTTACCAAGACTCAGACGGAACTATAGATTTCTCAGTTGATTCTCAAACAGATAACAACTTTACTACAGCTTTAAAGAATAAATTAGACGGAATCGAGAGTTCGGCTACTGCCGATCAGACGGCAAGTGAAATACTCACACTCCTTTTGACTGTAGATGGTGCAAGTTCGGGGTTAAATGCTGATTTATTAGATGGGCAAGAGGGATCTTATTACAGTGATTATTCCAACTTAAGTAATAAGCCAACAATACCAACTAATAACAATCAACTTACAAATGGGGCTGGATATACAACGGACACCAAGTTAACGACAGAAGAAGTTCAAGACATTGTTGGAGCTATGGTCGCCAGCAATTCAGAAGTTAATATTGCCGTAACTTATGATGATACAAACGGCAAGTTAGATTTTAATTCGCAAAATACGACTTATTCGGTTGGAGATGGTGGTTTAACTCAGAATAATTTTACTGATGCTTTAAAGAATAAATTAGACGGAATTGAGAGTGGAGCTAGTGGCGATCAGACAGCAGGAGAAATTCGCACACTTTTAGATGCAGCAAGCGATTCAAACATCCTTACTGATGCACTCTTAAATAAATTAAACGGAATAGCAGCAGCAGCAAACAATTATTCGATAACGAATGATTTGTTGGATGAAGACAATATGTCTTCAGATTCGGCTGTAAAAGTCCCATCACAGCAGTCGGTTAAAGCATACGTTGATGCCAATAGCTCAGACACTACATATTCGGCAGGAAATGGCCTTACTTTATCTGGCACTACATTCTCAGTTTCAGCAGTAGCATTAACCACTGTTCAAACTGCTGGATCACAGTCGGCCCAGCTAGCACTTACGACTCAGGAAGGTGATGTAGTTGTTCGTACAGATGAGAACAAAACCTATGTTCGCAATTCTGGGTCGGCAGGTTCTATGGCTGATTTCACGCTGCTTGCAACTCCTACTGATTCAGTCTTAAGTGTAAATGGACAAACTGGGGCAATAACTTCAAGTCATATTAGGACTGCTGTTGGAGACGCATCCGATTCTAATATTTTCACTGACGCATTAAAGAGCAAACTTGATGGTATTGCTTCAAGTGCTACGAATGTCACGAATACTAATCAACTAACAAACGGTGCAGGTTTCATAACTGCTGTTAGGTCTGTTGAGTCGGTACAAGACATCGTTGGTGACATGCTCTCTAGTAATACAGAGTCAGGCATAACAGTTACTTATCAAGATGCTGATGGAACTATAGATTTTTCTGTTGCAAGTCAAACCGATAACAACTTCACGACAGCTTTGAAAAATAAGCTTGATGGCATTGCTTCAGGTGCAACAAATGTTACTAACAACAATCAACTGACCAATGGTGCTGGTTATGTAACACAAAACACCCAATTATCCACAGAACAAGTACAGGATATTATTGGTGCGATGGTTTCGAGTAATACTGAAACTAATATCAGTGTTACTTATGACGATACTAATGGTAAATTAAACTTTGCTTCAACCGACACAAATACTACATACTCAGTAGGAGACGGTGGTTTAACACAAAAGAACTTTACAACTACTTTGAAAAGTAAGTTGGATGGTATAGCAGCAGGGGCAACAAACGTAACCAATAACAATCAACTAACGAATGGTGCAGGTTATGTAACCTCAAATACTCAGTTAAGCAATGAACAGGTTCAAGACATTGTTGGGGCAATGTTTAGTGGTAACAGCGAAAGCAATATCACAGTTACTTATCAAGACTCAGATGGAACGATTGATTTAGCAGCAACCAATACTACATATTCCGTAGGTGATGGTGGCCTTACTCAAAAGAATTTCACGACTACTTTAAAAAACAAGCTTGATGGAATAGCTGCTGGAGCGACAGCGACATCTGCTCCTTATTACACTTCTGCTATTTCAGTAGGAGATGGTGGATTAACTCAGAAAAACTTTACGACTACGTTAAAGAACAAGCTTGATGGAATCGCAGCAGGGGCAACGAATGTAACTAACAATAATCAACTTACAAACGGTGCTGGATACGTTACGTCAGACACGAATACTCAGTTATCTAACGAGCAAGTTCAAGATATTGTTGGGGCGATGGTTTCTAGCAATAGTGAAAGTAATATCTCTGTTACCTATGACGATACTAATGGTAAATTAAATTTCGCATCGACAGATACTAACACTACATATTCAGTTGGTGACGGCGGTTTAACTCAGAAGAACTTTACTACTACGCTTAAAAATAAATTAGATGGCATCGCAAGTGGAGCGACCAATGTTACTAACAATAACCAGTTAACCAATGGGGCTGGATATGTCACAACTAACACCACGTATTCAGTAGGTGATGGAGGTTTAACTCAGAAGAATTTCACTACAACTTTAAAGAACAAGTTAGATGGCATTGCGGCTGGTGCAAACAACATAACTAACAACAACCAGCTAACTAATGGAGCTGGATATATAACTTCTTATGTAAACACTACATATTCTGTAGGTGACGGTGGCTTAACTCAGAAGAACTTCACTACCACTCTGAAGAACAAACTTGATGGTATTGCGTCTGGTGCAACAGCTATTAGCAATAACAATCAACTGACTAATGGGGCTGGATATGTCACAAGTTCTCACAGTCACTCATACGCTGCTTCTTCTCATACTCATTCGTACGCATCAACTTCTCATACTCACTCATACGCCTCAACTTCTCATAGCCACACGATTAGTTATAACGACCTTACAAATAAGCCAACCATACCGACCAACAATAACCAACTAACTAATGGTGCTGGATATATTACTTCCTACGTGAACACCACCTACTCAGTAGGAGATGGTGGCTTAACGGAGAAGAATTTTACAAGTACGCTGAAATCTAAGCTAGATGGTATTGCTTCAGGAGCAAACAATATAACTAATAACAATCAAATATCTAACGGTGCAGGTTATTCAACATATTCTTCTAATCAAGCTACAAATACCAGTAGCAGCGTTACTTTTGCGTCAGTTACATCTTCAGGTAACGTAACTGCATATTCTGACGCAAGACTGAAAACAGATATACATACTATTGATAATGCTCTCGGAATCGTTGGAAAACTACGTGGTGTCAATTACAAGTGGTTGAATAATGGGCAATCAGATGTTGGTGTTATTGCACAAGAAGTTGAAGCTGTAGTCCCAGAGGTAGTGAAAGAAACTGATGATGGTGTAAAGACAGTGGATTATGGAAGATTAGTTTGTGTTTTGATAGAGTCTGTTAAGGAATTAACAGCTAAAGTAAAGGAGTTAGAGGCTAAATAATGGCATTACAAAGTTCTGGAGCTATAAGTCTTAACGACATTCATATTGAAGCTGGAGGTTCGTCTGGATCTAATTGCTCAATTAATGATGCAGATATAAGAGCTTTAATTAGTAAAGGATCTGGCTCGCAAATGAGCTTTAGTGAATGGTATGGGGCGAGTGGGGTAACAACAGAAGGGCCATTCTTCGTACAGGCTGGCTACAATCAGTCAGGTCGTAAGATTTCCCAAGTCTACTTAGAATGGGGAAATGAGGAAATAGAATGGTGGCAATTTGATAATACTGGAAACAATAACCCTAGTGGTACATCATGGTTTAGTGGTTGGTCTGGTGGGGTGCCTACTCTATTCAACTTCAATGGTGGTGGCCTTGCCCAAGGTGGGTGGAATCACTTTGTTAGATCTCCTATGCAAAGTGGTGATGTCCAGTTTGGTGGATGGGTAGATGAAGGGGTCTATATGATTGATTGCCGAATCTGGCGTACAACTTCTTCCACTTATCCTCTCTAATTTTTTTTAATCATTTTTCATCATGGCTATTAATTACACAATCAAATCAGTTTCAAAAGACAATATCATTGTCACTTACGAAGATGGTAGAGAAGCTAACATACGCATTAGCACTTGGGTTGACAAAGCTTGGATTGAAGCTCAAATAAGAGCTAATTACAACGAAGCAGATAACGGAACAGTCGATGATATTCCTTTTAAAGCAGGTGATACAGGTAGCATCCCTACTTGGCAAGAGACGGAAGCTGCAAACAAAAAAACAGTAGAGGATAATAAGGCTGCTTTTGATAGTGCAACTTTTGATTATAAATTAATGAGAAGACTGATGTATCCTTACATAAACGAACAGATAGGAGCTTTAGTTAAAGCAGTTATTACTGGAGATAAAACTGAACTAGAAGCTGTAAATACAGCAATTGAAAAAGTAAAAACAGATTATCCAAAAGATTCAAAAGCTTATACTCAAACAGAACTAGAAGAGGTCAAAAAGAACGACCCACGTAAACCCCATCTTGATATACCTTATTCTCAACCTTACTTACGTCCTTAATAGCCTGAAACTTAGTTAAAACGCCAAGACTGACATAAAGGGGAGCTAGAGTTATTATTAGTACGCTTCTCTCCAAATTCCATCTATGAAAAAACTTGTATCTATTCTCACGATACTAAACACTGCACTGTTCGCAACAGGTCTTGTTGGTATTGGTTACGCTTATTGGTTCGTTAATAGTGAATCAGGTCAAGAAATAATAAAGAAAAAACTTGCAGATAAAATAGCAGAACAATTACCTTCTCTCATGGGTGGTGACTTGCCTAAAATGCCATCAATGACTGGGCCAGCAATGCAAAAATCACCTGCTCCTGTGGCACCTAAGAAAGAAATGAGATGGGTTCAATAGATCCTATAAATATAGATTCGATAAATATACAGTCTTTAAGAATAAGTCCTTTAAATATAAACCCTATAAATGTAGATCAGTTGAAGGTTAGTGAAATATCAATCCCTCGAAATTCTATTTTTAAAATTCCAAGGCAAACAACAATTCCTAAGACAAAGCAAATAACAAGACAGTTGGATCTTCCTGCTATAAAAATGCCTTGCGTTGAGATTAGAAAAGATGGGCAAAAAAATAGACAGTTAATGAAGGATGATCCAGACGGGAATTTGACGATTAATTGTGCTATCCCGACTTTTACTCCAATGGTTTATGACACAAAAAAGAAACTAAAAGTTGAGCAAGTTACAGCCCCAGACATGACGGAAGATGCTAAATCTGTTGAGAGTGATGCTTCAGTACCAAAAGTTGATCCTCCTCCTCTTGATCCACCTTGTCCTGATCCAACTAAAAATAATCCAAGAATCGGTGATCTAAATAGAACAGGAGATGAGAAAGTTGTTGGATTTTTATGGGTCGAAGAAACTAAGACTTGCGTAGTTCAATATGAGCCAACAAACTTTGTTGAAAAATATCTTCCTGCTGCTAATACTGCTACAACGACCTTTGCGATTACAATTGTTGCTACAACAGCAGCAACCCTAACTCCTCTCGCCAACAAGCTTCTCAAGCCTTTATTTAAACAATTAATTACAAGGGCTAAGAAATTAATGGGAAAGAAAACCCGCAAACTAACTATCTCCGAAAATCTTACAAATACTTATAGAAAAAAAAGAGGATTGCCACCGTTGAAAATTAAATAATCATCTATTAATGTCCATATAGTGCTTGGCTAATAAAATATTAAAGACAATAACAAGAATAACTCCGACAACAGCAATAATAATTGGAACGTGCATTATTTCTTGGGAATAGCATGAGTATGTTCCATGTTTGGTGGTGTGATTAACTCAATATCTGAACAGATTCTAGCCATTTCTGTACCTGGCTTGAAGCGGAAACCGTTTTGCAGATTATCGGCACAAGTCTTAGCCCTGCTCATTTCATAATTAAGTCTTTTTGATGCAAGACTGGCCTCGTAAAGTTCTACTTGTTTTCTCATTGACTGCCTGCAAAGACGGACTTGTGCCCTGTCTAATGGGATACTCCAAGTAGCAGTAATACCACCGTTGAGACTTGTATTAGAAGATCTCATTCCAGTGCGAGTTTGCTCGTAGTAAAGAACTCGACCTGGATTATCTGGAATTCCATCTCCCACATCATTTCCATCTGCGTCTGTTAATCCAAAATTATCGCTTGTGTCATAAACGGGTTTTTGATATGTCGGTTCATAAGGAGAACCAAAACCATAAGTAGAAGAAATAAATGGTGAGATAGCTAATGTTGCACTTTGACATGCAATCGTTTGGCCTAATTGATATTGAAACTGTCTTGCTGGAACCACCTG
>CETI01229070.1_pt1 | contig 15199 bp, 25 predicted proteins | sample 361441 | NCBI WGS metagenome assembly CETI01 (sample SAMEA2622478, study PRJEB7988) | marine metagenome | biome: marine biome (ENVO:00000447); feature: deep chlorophyll maximum layer (ENVO:xxxxxxxx); material: "saline water (ENVO:00002010), including plankton (ENVO:xxxxxxxx)" | depth 90 m | reverse complement strand
GAATTTTTAAAACAACGTGATCAAGCAGTGGGAGAAATAATAAATTATGTCAAAAGCAAGTAGTAGATTCTTTTTTGCAATCACAACACTATTTGTGATATTCTTCGTGTGGATGTGGTTTGCAAAAGTAGACATAACAACACAGGCAGTTGGCATTGTTGTTCCTGAAAAAAATATTACAAAACTAGGCACAATGGTAACAGGAGAAATTGTTGCTGTAAATTATAAACAAGGTGATGTCGTCAAGAAAGGTGATGTCATAATAACAATCAATCCTGGAGTTGGTTACGAACCTAGAAACATTGTTGCAAACATTGATGGTAGGATACAGGAATTAACTTATAAAAATCCAGGTTCTGTCGTCAAACAGGGTGATGGATTAGCAATACTTGTTCCATTGGATCAGAAACTTATAATCAATGGTAGACTGTTGGTCAAGGACAGAGGATATGTCACAGTTGGTATGGACGCAAAAATAAGGCTTGCAAATCAGGACCAATTAAAATTTGATTCAATAAATGCAAAAATAATATCCATATCTCCAGATGCTGTACAGTCTGACAGTGCCGCATGGTATGACATAGAACTAGAAATAGAAAAAGAGTTTTTCACAAGTGGTGACACAACATACAATCTTGTGCCTGGTATTCATGTTTATGTTTTTATATTAACTGGAGAAAGAACTATATTAAGTTATATCACAACACCTTTCCACAACGGCATAGGACAGGCACTACAGGAAAGATAGAATGGAAGAACAAAAGAAACTAACAATCAGAGAAAGATGGAAAAAGGCTATAACAGCCGACAACATTGTAGATTTCAGTGTTGATATGTTCCTTATATTGTTTGACGTGTTGAGTTCGCCTATCCTTATTGTTATGAGATTAGTACGTTGGTTTATAAACAAATTCTTTGCACAACACATTAAAAATTTCTTTAAAAGAATAGTGCATTGGTTTATGGACAACAGGGTAAAACGTTTAGCCAAAGGACAAAATATATTTAGGTACTACTGGTGGCTGTGGTTACTCAGTCCAATAATACTTTTTGCATTAATGATAGGAGGTGCACTAGTGTTTGGACTATGGGAAGGACTTAACATAGGATTCGAAATATTCGAACAGGAAGTAAAATAATGAAATATTTAGATTACATTAAAAGACAAATTAAATTATTGACAAATAAAACTAATGTAATAAGATTTCCAATAGAACGAAGACTACAAGATAAAGATATGGAAGATTTTTTGGACAATTTAGCAAACAACACTCCAAACGAAAAACAATTTGACGAAGATAAAGAATGAGAATATTTACAAGCATATGGATGGTTATTATTGTTGCTGTTGTGCTACTAGGAGTTAGAGTAAACAACAACGACTATGTTAAGACTTTAAGATATAAAACTTGGGACTTCTTTCAAACAATACATCCTAGACAGGACGTCAGTGATTTAATAACCATTGTTGATATTGGCGAAGAGGATATTAAAAAATATGGACAGTGGCCATGGCCGAGACACATAATGGCTATGCTTCACGCAAGGATTGGTGACGCTGGTGCAGTTATGATCAACTACAACATATTATTCGCTGAGCCAGATCGTATGGGATCAAAGCAGTATCTCAATTCTTTTCCAATGTCTGACGAAACCAGAGAACTGTTACAAAAAAATTTAGTCGACACAGACAGAGTGTTTGCTGAAGTAATTAAAGCATCTGGCAACACCATATTAATGATGAGTGTTAAAAATGAAAAAGATAATATTCTACCATCAGTGACTCAAATTATAAAAAAAGGAAATGTTGTTCCATGGTTGTGGAACTACGCAGGTATAGTTCCGCCTTTGTCTGTGCTTACGGCGGGTGTTGCAGGAACAGGTGTAAATGTAACAGCACCAGAACCTGATTCTATAGTAAGAAAAATGCCAATACTTATTGCAATAGGTGATAAGATTTATCCAAGTATGTTAATTGAAAATGTTCGAGCGATTAACAAGTCCAAGAGAATTAAAGTTATTGCAAAAGAACACGGAATAGATGAAGTTCTTGTTAGTAGTAAAGCAGGCATACCTGTGAACCACAATGCAGAAATGTATATAAATTATGCTGATCCAACAAAATATAATCACGTATCAGCAGATTATATTCTCAGTTCTAACTTTGATCCAAACACACTTAAAGGCAAGATAGTAATTGTGGGATTGGATGCCGCAGGATTGAGTGTTTTAAAGTATACACCATTTGGTTTGACAACTGATCAAACAATAACTGCTCAAGCATTGGACACAATCATAACAGGAAAATATTTGTTGAGAATACCACAAGCAGACACCTATGAGATTATTGCAATGGCATTGTTAGGTTTATTAATGATTGTGTTAATACCTAGAACATCTGTGTTATTGTCAGTTCCGTTATTAATTTTTATGTTGGGTGGAATAAGTTATGCATCATTCATGGCCTACACGAATAAAGGCTTCCTTGTCGATCCGTCATTTGCGGTATTGTTTATATTTTTAATATGGTCTCACAGCACATATAATAATTTTGCCACACAGAGCAGATTAAGAAAGCAGATCAAGAAACAATTTGAACATTATTTGGATCCTGGTATGGTCAAGAAACTACAGAAGGATCCATCACTGTTAAAACTCGGTGGCGAGACAAGGAATATGACTTTCTTGTTCTGTGACATCAGAGGTTTCACACCTATCAGTGAGAAGTACAAAGGCAATCCTGCAGGACTTACAAAACTTATTAACAGATTCCTGACACGTATGACAGATGTTATAATTTCAAATGGTGGAACTATAGACAAGTTTATGGGTGACTGTATTATGGCATTCTGGAATGCACCTATTGAAAATAAAAAGCACAGAGAGATGGCAGTAAAGAGTGCTCTTGAAATGACTGTGGCATTGGCAGAATTGAATATGCATCTACAAGCAGAAGGACTTCCACAGATCAATATAGGAATTGGAATCAACACAGGTGAGGCACTTGTTGGTAATATGGGATCTGAACAGAGATTTGATTACTCCGTAATAGGTGATGCAGTAAATTTAGCATCAAGATTAGAAAGTTCAAGCAAGACTCTAGGTAAAACATTGGTGATCGGAGAGGACACAAGACATACTATTGAGACTGTATATCCATTTGAGTACATTGATAGCATCACAGTAAAAGGTAAAACAGAAGAAATTAAAGTGTACACGATCAAAGATTAAATACACACATAATGAACAGTTTTTGGAATTTAGTTGCAGAGTTGGGTTTGCCTATTGCGGCAACGATAGGACTGGGTGCTTTTATAATGGTTATTATAAAATACATACTAGGATCTGTTGTCAGCTCTATTACTTTTATACAAAATGTGATAAGCCAACTCGACAATCGTGTGAAAACAATGAACAACGATATTCTTAAAATTGATCAAGAAGTATCTGAACAACTTGGACTACCCGTCGACACAGACAGGGTTGCTAGGGCAGATGGCAAGAAAGACGCAAGGAAAGATTAATGGATATCGTAACAATTATAAATGATTATGGCTTTCCAGTTGTGGCAGTATTCTTCCTAGCATACTTCATTTGGTATTTGTACAACTACATTGTAAAAGAAATCAAACCTAAATTGGGTGCCACTTCAACAACGTTGATTGCACTGATCGATAGAGTGCGAATGCTCGACAACGACCTTATAAGACTGCAGACAAAAGTACGCACATTACAAAAAAAGAAGAAGTAGTAGCACTTTAATCATTTCCAGTTACTCTTAAATATTCGTGGGAGTACACAGAAATGAAATTTTTAATGGTAATCGTAATTTGTATGGCAGGAATGGAATGCCAAACTATCTTTGAACAACGCGAATACAATTCCAAAGAACACTGCATTAACGAATCACAATACGTTTCACAATATATGCAAGATGTATTTCCAAATTCGTCTGGTGAGATATTTTGTTTAAATAGAGAAGACTTTGACGCTCTCAACAAAAAATTACTAGAACAGCAAAATCCAGGTTTATAATCAGTTACATTTGACAATGTTTGGTAATCGTAGTAAAATGTTACTATGACTATTCACGCAATGATAGATTTGGAAACGTTAAGCACAAATCCTGACGCAACGATACTGACTGTTGGTGGTGTTAAGTTTGATCCTTATAATCATATTGAGCCTTCTCAAGGAATGTATTTTAGGGTAGATGTTGATTCGCAAACAGAAATGGGCAGAGATGTTATGCAAGACACATTGGACTGGTGGGCAACACAACCTAAAGAGATATCTGAAGAAGCATTAGGAGATGAGAACAGAATTAGTTTAGACGAAATGGTTAAAACAATTAATAAATGGTCTGTTGGTGTAGACGTATTTTGGTGTCAAGGTCCTTTGTTTGATTATGCAATACTACAAAACATCTACAAACAATTAGGACATCCAGTTCCATGGCAGTATTGGCAAATCCGAGATTCAAGAACTTTATTCAACCTAGTGCCAAGAGATCCTAATGAAAAAAGGACAGGACTACACAACGCATTAGAAGATTGTTACTTCCAAGCACGGAAAGTACAAAAAGTATACAAACAATTAGGAATTAAATCTTTTTAATTTTGTTAAACAACTCAGGCAATTCGTTTTTAAGACTGTAATTTCTGTTTGTCTCAAAAAACTCTTGCCATTTCCAAAATGCTTTTATTGTTTTCTCGTTGACATGATTTTTTTCTATGTAAAAATTAAGTTGTTGAATTACCTCTTTATAATTTACATACTTTTCACGTATGCTGTCACCAAGAAACTTTTGTATTAGTTGTTCTTTGATGGCCTGTAAATTCGTTGCCGGGATCATATTAACAATCTGATGCACAGGATCTTGTATGAAAACTACATCAGAATAAATTTCATTGGTCGTGCAATATTCCAGAAGATCAGGCAATGAACTCACAGTATATACACCAATCGCCGGAACCATCATCAACTCAAATTTATCTTTTTTGAATTTCTGGACGTTTTCCTGTAATAGATTCCAATTGCTTTTCCAACGAGATATTTCAAGTGCTCTACCAACGGCATCAATACTCAAATATAATTTTATATTTTTGAATTCTTTAAGTTTCTTTACAATGTTATTATCATAAACAGAAACATTTGTCAATATTCTAATAGTAACTAAAGATTTGTTATTAATTGCATTCAATAACATTAGTAATTCTTTTTTCATAAAGAACGGTTCGCCGCCTGCTATATGCACAAACTTTAAATTTGGATACTTGTTGATTGTATTAATAAATTTTTGAAATACTTCTTTATCATCAAATTGATATAAATGAGATTTATCAAATTCATTTTTCATTCCACCCTGTATGTATTCTTTAGCAAGTAAATGGCTTGACCCTGGACCACAAAAATTACACATAAAATTACAGGTGTTGCCCAGTCTCACATCTAGGTATTCTATGGAATCATTTCCTACCTTTAAATTTTGTTTGTGATCCATTGGTGTCAATTTTTCTATTAGATGTTCTCTGTGCGATTTTATATTTTGTGCTTCTTGTTTGACACAATATGAACATCCTTTTGGAATCTTTTTATCTAAAATTGTTTGCCTGTCTTTGACAAAAATATTGCTATTATGCAATTCAGTATTACCATTTTTTACGTATTCGGGTTCTCCGTCGTTCTTGTAGACACAGCACGGCAGTATTTCTCCTGTGGTACTAAGATGAACTTGTTGCCATATCGCTGGACAATAATATCCATTATAATTATTTTTTGGTAGCATATGACTATATTTAATGTTATACTACTACCATAATGAGTAAAATTCAATGGTACAGCATAGATGATCTTTATACAGTAGAAGGATTTAAAATAACGCACAATAAGAATCCAAAAACTAAATGGATAAAATTGCCTTGTGTTTATAAAATAAAAATTGATAACAAAGTGGTACACGTTGGAAGATCTGACACTTGCAAGAAACACGGTGGTGCAGAAAAGGTTAGAAAAGCATTGGTAAATTTACTCGGTGTTTTAGAATACAATAAGTCAGTAACGAAGACCAAGTATTGGGAAAAAATTCAGTTGCAACACAGACCAAATTCAAGTAATATTAAAATAGGAATAATAGAAACAAATGCCATCAAAAAAATCTACTTACAAGAAACCCAGAGAACAAATTGATTCCTATGCGGAAAGTACGTGGCACGCCAACGATACACCAATTTTTGAGGACGAGTATACAGGAGTATTCAAAGATCTTTATCCTTGCGTTCCAGGACATACACTTTTTATTCCAAAACAAAACACACCAGAAGCAGTAGGACAATCTTATAAACTGGCATATTATTGTGGGGACCAATGGGTCAAACAAGGTAAAATGAAAGGATTCAATGTTGGAATGAATATGGGTTCTTGTGCGGGCCAAACTATTATGTGGCCTCATATACATTTCATACCTAGACACGAGGGAGATGCAGAACACGTTGGTGGTATAAGATATGCTCACCCCGGAGCAGATCACGGAGAAAAATACTGATGGGAAGAAGACAAGAAATTTACGTATCGCCCGATGGAGGAGAAACTGTCTACGTGCAGAAAAAAGATGGCACAAGAGGCAGAATGGTTTCTCAATCACAAACAGCAAAAGATGAGGAACTGATGTATGAGGAAAGTGATATGGTTGGTATTGAAGCAATCAAATTAAGAAGAAAATATCCTGCCCTACAAAAGGCTTGGAAAGAATATAAGACGATTTGGCATTTGGTAAATGAAGATAATTAATACGAGTGCCCAAAGTATACGAAAACATTTTACCATGCGTATACGTAGCTCTAAAGCAGTTTAAATAGCATATATGACCAAGTTTGTAAGTGTAATAGGCAACGGCGAAAGCAGGAGAGGTTTTGACATATCTCCTTTAAAACATTCCACAACCATTGTAGGATGTAATGCTCTTTTCCGAGATTACAATTTAGAGTACGTGGTATGTTGCGACAAACATATGTGCCAGGAAGCGGCAAATACCACAGGAAAAAATACAACAATTTACACCAGGCCCAATTGGTATAAAAATTTTGCATATTGGCCAAATGTAAAATGTGTTCCGGATTTACCATATGAAGGTAAAGAAAGAGCAGATGAACCTTTCCATTGGGGCACAGGTCCATACGCAGGATTGGTGGCAACTATGTTTAAACCCAAAGCAATATTCATGATTGGATTTGATTTATATGGCTTACCAAACAAGGGAGTAAACAATGTTTACAAAAACACAACTGGTTATGACTATATCAAAAGTGCAGTAGATCCATCATACTGGATACATCAATTTAACAAACTTTTTGAACACACAGATTGTCGTTGGATAGTTGTAAATTCCAAAGATTGGAAAATGCCAGAGTCATGGGCAAAGAATAAAAATGTTTTCCAAGAATCATACGAGGGTCTTGCCAAGTGGTGTAATAAACAATTGACAAACTCTAAATAAAGTTTATAATAAGAATATGTTTAAAAATATAAAGCAAGATGATCTTATCACCTTGAAACTTGCAACGGGTGAAGAAGTAATTGGAAAATACAAGGAAACAGAAGCGTCATCGTACGTTGGATTAGAAAATGCTCTTGTATTGATGCAAGGACCACAAGGATTGGCATTTGGAACTTTTTTCTCAACTGCCAGACAAGACCAACCGATCAATATAGCAAAAGATAAACTGGTGTCAGTTGCTCACATTAACGATAAAATCAAAGAAGAGTATAAAAAGATTTTTAGTAAAATACAGGTTCCTCCAAAACCTAGCATAATAACATAATGGCACAGTTACAAAAGCATAAGATAAGCATAGAAGCCTTGGTAGATGTTACTGAGGCTATGCTTAATGTGATGGAAAAGAAAGGCATTGATCCTGAGACTGTGACAAAACGTCCTGAATTTTCTATTTTTATACATTTTCTGAAGTCTATTTTAGATGGAGAGTTAAATATACCAAACGATCTTACTGAAGCAATAAGAAGAAAATCAGAAGAAGAATTAGGCGTGAATCTTGATGATATCAAAAAAAGATTACACTAATAAGAGGACTCAAAGACTTTCACCCCTCTATAAACACTCTGCAAGTCATCAAAACAAGGAGAAGAGATGACTTACTATTCAACAAAAACATACGGACACAACATAGGTCTGTCAGCAGTATTCAGACAACCTAACGCAGATCACTCACACTGTCATTTATTACACGGATACAGTCTGGCATTCAAATTTACATTTGGTTGCAAAGAACTTGACAATAAAAACTGGGCAGTGGACTTCGGTGGTCTCAAGCCACTTAAGAAATGGTTAGAGAACAGTTTTGATCACAAACTGGTCTTGGACGAAAAAGATCCTCATATAGATAAATTTAAAGAATTGGAAGAAATGGATCTTGCAAGTCTTACAATCATGGATGGAGTAGGTGCTGAGATGTTTGCCAAACACGCATTTGATTTTGCTGACAGCATGATCAGGGCAAACACCAATAATAGATGTTTCGTAGAAAGTGTAGAGTGCATGGAACACGGAGCAAACAGTGCCATCTACAAAAGAAAATAAACATTTTTGTCCTGTACCTTTCGTACACCTGTATCTCGATAATTCTACCAACAGTAGGATATGTTGTGTAGCAAGTAGAGAGAACATTCCAGAAAGATCAGAGTTTGTATCAGAATTATGGAATGGTGATTATTACAAACAAGTGAGACAAGATATGCTTGACGGCAAATATAATGAATCTTGTAAAACTTGTTATAGGCGTGAAGCGGAAGATTTAAAAAGTGATAGGCAAAGGTACATTGAGAGATATAAAGACGTACCTTTAAATGTTGAGAACGGAAACGACACAGGCAAGCCATTGGATCTTGAACTGCGATTCAGCAATCTTTGTAATTTGAAATGTAGAATGTGTCATCCTAGACAGAGTAGCCAGTTCGAAAAAGAACTTAAAAAACATCCGCAGGTTGCTGAAAAATATTTCACAGTGTGGGCCGATGAGGGGTATAAATTGGCTAATAACAAATCAGTTGATCCTTCAAATGTTGTAAACTTTGATTGGTTGTTTAGTAAAAATTTAGTTAAGATTAAATTGCTAGGCGGTGAGCCAACAATTATGCCAGAAGCTCAAAAGGCATTAGAGTATCTTATAAATGTCGGAAACACAAATACAAAAATACATATTACATCAAATGGAACCAATGTTAATCCAAAGTTCAACAACTTGATAAAAAAGTTTGACAATGTTGTTTTTAATTTTAGTATTGATGGATGCTACGAAACAAATGACTACATAAGATTTCCTAGTAATTTTCACAGCATAATAAAAAATATTGAAGATGTAACCGAAAAAGTTGATTACTTCTCAACCACTATGTGCATACAAGCATTGAACATTCACAACTTGTACGACCATGCTAAATTTATGACAGAGTTTAGTGAAAAATTAGGCAAACCTATTAATTGTGATGCATATCCTCTTGATTGGCCTAATTGGGCAAGTTATCAAACTTTGCCATTGGACTATAGGAAAAAACACATTGGCAAGTTTTTGGACAGCAAATATGCCGACCATGAATGTTTCAAGGATGGAGATTTCGTTTCAATTGCAAAAAAATTCTATAAAGACAATGTGGTAACCGACTTGAATATGTTGAAGGAAAGTTGTGAAACATATGACAAGATCAGAAACCAAGATGTCAATAAATCTATACCAACTTTAGGAAAATTATTTCTCATTGATATATTAAGTAAATAAAGATATGCAAAAAAATATAGTATGTGTCAAATGGGGACCAAAATATATTCCTCAATATGTTAATATTCTCAAAAATATGTGTAAAAGGAATTCCACAGTTGATTATAAATTTTCTTGCATCACAGACAATCCCGAAGGATTGGATTCAGACATCAATATAATTCATTTTCCTAAAGATAATCTAGCAATTAAGTCTTGGTGGAGCAAGTTGTATATGTTCGCGAGAGAACTACCACTCGACGGAACAATATTATATTTTGATCTGGATGTGGTTATATTTAGAAACATAGATTACCTTTGGACATTCGAACCAGGAAAGTTTTGCATCATACAAGATTTCAATAGATGCAGAGTGAAAGATTGGCACGTCTGTAACAGTTCTGTTATGAGATGGGAGGCAGGTTCTCTAGAACATCTGTGGCAAATTTATATGCAAGACCCTGGAAAGGTATGGGGAAGGAATCACGGAGATCAAGATTTTATTACCGCAAAGGAAGGACAAACTGCAAAGAGATGGCCTACCAACTGGATAATGTCTTACAAATGGGAAATGCAAGGTAAAAAAGATACCAAAATAAGAAAAGGTGCAAAATACGTATTTGAGAATCCACCTACAATACCAGATGATTGTAGTGTGGCGGTTTTCCACGGAGAACCTAAACCATTCAATTGTGCCGATCAATTGATCGTTGACAATTGGAAATAATTTTTTTATAATTTATAATATGCCAAAAAGAAAAAGTCAAAATTCTTACGATTATTGGACAGCCATAGACAAGGTTCCAGACAACTGTGGATATGATATGCAATTTAAATATGATGTGAATATGAACTCTTACGGTATCAATGGAGATTGTATCAGTTGGTGTGTGAATAATTGCAAACACAAATGGGGTTGGTGGTTTGACAGTAAAGAAAATTACAATCCATGGCATCATAACTATGAAGAACAGGATGCCTATATGAGTTTTCAAAATAAAAAAGAGGCCATGCAATTTTGGTTGGCATCTGGTCTAGCAAATATGGGGAATGATTAAATATTAGTATGACACAAACAAATAGATTTCATTTGGCAATCCCGGCAGGAGACTTATCTGTTGCTATGGATTTTTATTGTAACGTTTTAGGATGTGAAAAAGGCAACAGTGATTTTAAGTATCCGGATGCCTGGGTAGATATAAATTTTTGGGGTAATGAACTGACACTACACTCCTCTGATCCTAAAGATAAGAGCAAAGGTGAACGACACAATGTGGATATGGGTAATGTATCAGTGCCACATTTTGGTGTCCATTTAGACAGAGAATCTTTTGATAAAGTAAAAGCAAGTTGTATAGAACATAAAGTTAAGTTTGTCGATGAACCATACATCAGATTTGAAGGAGAAGAATTAGAGCAAGAAACAATGTTTATTGAAGATCCCAATGGCAACGCATTGGAAATAAAAACAATGAAAAACCCTGATATGTTATGGAACACGAAAAAATAGAAGACAAACTAAATCATTATAAAGAGCATATCGAAAGTTTAAAACAAATAGATAGTATGGAAGTGTATCAATATCTTATCGGGTTGGGTAAGAAGTTAAATGACACACCTTTGAGCAAAGACAAACAAACTGAACCTAATAGGGTCAGTCGTTGCCAATATGATTTATTTGTAGATTTAGAGGATAACAAATTCAAGGCTTGGAGCAACGCCATGATTGCTGGTGGTTATGCTTATATTCTTGTAGATATTTTTAATTCGGTATCTCCAGAAGATGCAAAAAAAATTACATCAGAGCACTTTAAAAGCATTAAACTTGACGAACTTTTAACAATGAACAGACAGTCAGGATTTTATCAGATGATAGATATGATGACTGAGAAAGTTAAATAGTAGTATGACACCATTTACTTTAACAGAATCAGCAAAAGAACAAATGACTCATCTATTATCAAAGAATCCAGACAAAGATGCTGTACACCTACAAGTGAAAGGCGGTGGTTGTGCAGGTTTCAAATACGAGTGGGGATTTGTTAAAAACGATGAGATAGAAAAAACAGACACAGTCGAATCTTGGGACACTGGAAAATTTGCAGTGGACGGAACTAGTTTACTTTATATTGCTGGCACAAAAATAGATTGGAAGGAAGAGGCTTTTGGATCTCATTTTGAAATTTCAAATCCCAATGCTACTTCGAGTTGCGGTTGCGGAGAGAGTTTTGGTGCTTAATGAGTACTGCTTTCGTTATTGGCAACGGAGAATCTAGAAAAATATTTCCAATAGAAAAATTAAAAGGTTCAGGAACCATATATGGTTGCAACGCCATATATCGTGATAATCCAGATCTGTGTGATTCTATTATTTCAGTAAATCCTGAAATGACTGAAGAATTGTTACAAGCATCATCTGATAATAAAATTAATAGCAATACTAAAATCTACGGCAAAGATAATTTGCCTGAATTTAGTTATATTCTAGAATCAGATCCAAAGAATGACAAGTATAGATTTTGGTCTGGTACGAACTTAAAAACAAACACATCACGAAAACTTGATTTATCAGTTGCTAGGGGATCTGGTTGTTCTGCAATACAAGTGGCCTGTAACGACAATCACAAAAACATTTTCATTATTGGTTTTGATATGCTTGGTGCGGGTCAATATGAACTACGTGATGGAGCATTGAGTAGGTTACAAAATAATATGTATAAAAATACTGTAAATTATCCTGATAGGATCAATATGAAAGCATATTTAAAATTCGAATGGAGTTATCAACTGAGACAGTTAGCAAGATCTTACCCGGATAAGAATTTCTATTACATTAACAGAAGTGAATATCTCGAAGCGAATTGGCTATTGCATAGACATACAAGTGATGTTGAAAATTTCAACTATGGAATTTATGCTGACCTAATGAAATGGCTTACCGACGATCAGTCAAAAATATCTTGGAGAAAATACTAAAGTTTTCTTGATGAACTTGCATCAAGTTTGTAAATTTTTCTCATTTTCACACCAACTTTCTGTGCAAACTTTTTAGTGTCACAATACGAACAAACGTGTTTGTAATCATTGGATGCTCGTTCTACGTCCACTTTAGATCTGGCTCGTAAGAACGTAACTCCGCACGAATCACATTTGAAAATATAAATGGTGTTTTTACGGTGAAAGGTATGGTATTGGCCAAGTTTTGACTGGCGTTCGTAAAGTCGCATAGTTTTTAGAGTTTCTATGAACATATAAGTATTTAATAAATACGTATTATAATAATATGGCACGTTTAACGATAGACACAGGAACAGAAGGAAATTCGGCTACAGGCGACACTTTACGTGGCGCAATGACTAAGATCAATACGAATTTCGCAGAACTTTACACGGATTTAGCGGCCACAACATCAGCAAATGGTAACCTTACAAATGAAGTTACTAACGGTGATGTAAAAATATTTGCAAACGGAACAGGTATTGTTGAAATTGATAGATTATCAATAAACAACACAACAATTACTTCCATGGACACAAACGCCGACTTAACACTTGCACCAAATGGCACAGGTGGTATTGTTGCACAAGGTTTACTTACAGCAGGTGAAATAGTTACAAACAATATTACTACAAATGGTTCAAATGCAAATCTAAGACTTGCTACACAAGGATCAGGTGACCTAATCATCAACACAGATGGACAGGTGGGTATAGGAACAGTAAATTCACCAGACACAAAATTGCACATCAAATCACAATCGGCAAAAATTACTTTACAGAGAACCGCTGACGCAAACACCCCTGGTCTAAGTTTTCAAAACTCAAGCGGAAACGTGAGAGCGGAACTGATGGTGGATGGTACCTCAGGTACTTCAAATACAGTATTTGTGAAAACGCATGATGGTTCTTCATTGTCAGAAAGATTTAGAGTAATACACACTGGAGCAAAAGTCACAGGAAATTTAGAAGTAACAGGTGCACAAATTGACTTCACAGCACTTCCAACTTCAGATCCAGGAGTGGCAGGAAGATTATACAGAGATGGTGCAACAGTAAAGGTAAGTTTATAAGATGCCAAGACAAACATTAAACACAGGAAATAATGCGAATGACGGTTTAGGTGATGATCTAAGAACCGCGATGCAGAAAATTGAAGCCAACTTTACTGAGCTTTACAATGAAACTGCTGTTGACACACAATTAACAATTTCGGGAAATAAACTTTCCGCAAACCAATCAAATGCCAGTGTGCAGATCGAAGGAAATGGTACTGGTGATGTTTTGATAGAAGGCATCAAAATCCACGACAATGAGATTTCAACACATAGATCAAACGACACACTATTTTTAACAAACAACGGAACGGGTGACGTCAGCATCGGAGGATCGAGTGACGTAATTATTGATCCAACAGATGACGTTATCATTAGACCAACGTCTGACTTGAAACTAACGCCAACTGATGATATATTAATGGCGCCAGGCGATGACATAAGCATATACAGTCCATCAGGAGGATCTGTATCCTGGAATAGAAAATCAGGCAGTAACTTTAACACTTACACAACCGCAGACAGCATTAATGCGTATCAGGGAACAGGTACTTTAGCATTACCAGATCAAGGTGATACATTATTCAATTTATTAATTCATGGTGTAAACCAGGCAGGTTCGTACAACGCCACTTACTTTGCGGCAGGTGTACAACTACGTGCAGAGGCTGGAGTTGATTGGGCGGCAGGTTCCAACTATGGATCTACATTTACTCTGAGAACAGTAAAGACCGGAGCAACTGCTCTAGAAGATAGAATTAAAATAGACATAGACGGCAGTGTCGAAATAGGGTCTTTGGATTTCAACGCAGGAACAATCAGCACAACTACAACGAACCAAAATATAACTTTAACTCCAAATGGAACTGGTAAAGTTGTTGTTGTAAGTTTAGATGTAAATGAAATTTCTTCAAGCGATTCTAGTGCAATACAGATTAATGATGGAATAAATGTCCATGGTGCTTTAATGGCTTCAGGATTATCATTTCCAACAACAGATGGTTCGACAGGACAATTAATAAAAACAGACGGGGCAGGAAACTTATCATTTGTGACAGTGGCCGCTCCAACGTTGAATCACACTGCACAGGCAGACGGAACTGCAACAGTGGCAAATTCCACAACAACTGCTATTGATACTTTTGCTCACGCAACATACAGGTCAGCAAAATACCTAGTTTCGATTGCAGACGCACAAAACGGAGAATATGAGACCCATGATATACTTGTGGTTCACAATGGCTCAACTGCGTTTATGACTGATAGTGTGGTCAAATCACACACTGACACAGATCGAGCAACTTTTGATGCAGTAATAGCCGGCTCTAATGTTGAATTAAGAACCACAAACGGTGGTGGTGCATCGCTTGTTTACAAG
>CETI01032726.1_pt1 | contig 15243 bp, 6 predicted proteins | sample 361441 | NCBI WGS metagenome assembly CETI01 (sample SAMEA2622478, study PRJEB7988) | marine metagenome | biome: marine biome (ENVO:00000447); feature: deep chlorophyll maximum layer (ENVO:xxxxxxxx); material: "saline water (ENVO:00002010), including plankton (ENVO:xxxxxxxx)" | depth 90 m | reverse complement strand
TCGATGCTCGGATCTACCGAAGCTGAGCCGGTTTCAGTTGTGAACGAGGTAATCGAGACGCTCGAGGATTTCTCTGCAGGGGATGATAAAGACGCCCCTGCAAACAAGCCACCACCCCTATCGAGACAGGAGCCGGAGTGGGAAGAGCCTGACTTTGACGAGGAGGACAGGATCAGGGAGATGGATGAGTTCCCGGAACACGCGGCTTCCCCCTCTGAGTCGAGGACCCTGGAGGAGGAAGTTGAAGAGGGGGCTTCGGAGCTTCTCAGGATCAGGGTACTCAAGGATGTGGAAGACCCGATAATGATGGCAGATGGATCAGAAGTTGTCCTAACTGAGGGGGATATTGAGAACTGCCCCTCACTATTAGCTGAGATTCTAATCGCGGCAGGCCTCGCAGAGGTCGCTCCGATATAGCAGGGCAATTACTAACTCTCTCCGGCGTCGGACATGGATTGAGGGTTGAACAATGGCAAAGGGCGTAACTGACAAGCAGATTAAGGAATTCAGAGAGGCTTTCGAGTCTGATCCAACGGCAGGGGTCGCACAGAACGCTGTGAGCAATGCAGACCTCACGACACTCACACTTCGTAGGGACCTGGTTCAGGACATGGATTTCTCTTTCAGCACGAAATTGGACGAATGGAGCGTTACTAATCAAAGGAGGAGTGGTCGCTGTTGGCTATTCGCTACTCTGAACCTGTTCAGAGTGGGAGCAATGAAGAAGATGAATGTGAAGAACTTCGAGTTCAGCCAGGCGCACATCCACTTCTGGGACAAGCTGGAAAGGGCCAATCATTTTCTGGAGGCCATCCTGGAGACTTCTGACCGCCCGGTGGACGACCGGACCATTCACTTCCTGCTCAGTGACCCGATCGGGGACGGCGGGCAATGGAACATGGCGATGAATCTGATCAGAAAGCATGGCCTAGTCCCCATGTCTGCATACCCAGAATCTCACAGCAGCAGCAGTACCAGATCAATGAATGGGATTCTGAAGGACATCTTGAGAACGACTGCCAGCGAGATAAGGTCGATTCTGGACAATGATGGATCGGAGGGGGAGGCGAGGAGCCACAAGGAATCGAGGATGGGTGAGATATGGAGGATCCTGTGCATCCACCTAGGGACACCACCTGAGAAATTCGACTGGCAGTGGCGAGACAAGGATAACGAGTTCCACAGAAAGGGAGAGATGACCCCCTTGGAATTCGTGGATGAGTACGTGGATGTCGATTGGGAGAACTACGTATGCATCGTGAACGACCCCAGGAACGAGTACTACCAGACGTATACCGTGGATTTCCTGCAGAATGTTGCTGGAGGACCTCCGGTGGTGTACCTGAACGTCCCCTCGGACGATATGAAGGGCGTCACCCAGAGGATCCTCGAGGACGGGACACCAGTTTGGATGGGTTGCGACGTTGGCAAGCACATGGCTCGAAAGAGGGGGCTCTGGGATGCTGAGCTTTTCGATTTCAAGGGCCTGTACGGAGTTGAGTTCGGAATGGAGAAGGCGGATCGACTGAGATTCGGCCAGACTATGATGACGCATGCAATGCTGTTCACCGGGGTTGACGTCGTGGACGGCAGTCCCAGAAGGTGGAGGGTGGAGAACTCATGGGGATCCGACGAGAGCGGGGTCAAGGGATTCTACACGATGAACGACAACTGGTTCGACGAGCACATGTTCGAGATCGCCGCACCGAGGGACTACCTGACGGAAGAGATGACTGCGGGCCTGGATGGGGATCCAGTCGTCCTACCTGCATGGGACCCGATGGGTTCACTTGCCAGGGATGAGGCGCTCTACTAGGGCTCTTTCGCCTCGACCCTCTGTTGAAGTCTGACCCGATTAGATGTCGAAAGTTCGGATTTGATTATTTCACGATACATCTCTCCGCTTCCTCGCAGCGTCCTCTTTTGAGTATCGAAGTCTACAGAATATAGGCCGAATCTCATCTCGTAGCCCTCTGCCCACTCGAAGTTGTCCATCAGGGACCAGTGGTGGTACGACCTGATGTCTCTGCCATCCTTGATGGCCTCTGAGATTATCCAGAGGTGCCTCATTAGGTGCTCTGGACGCAAGGAGTCGCTGGAGTCGGCGACTCCATTCTCGGTTATCTCTATCGGCACCCCTAGTTCGGCTACGAAGTCGATCGCCCTCCTCATCCCCTCCGCATACATCGGGTAGCCGAACTCGGTAGTGGTCTCGTGCTCCCTCTTTGCGAAGTCCAACTCGTCGGCAGAGGTTGGCATGAAGAGGCCGGTGATGAAGTGGGTGTAGTAGTTCAGCCCAACGAAGTCAAGGGATCCCTTCGCATCGGGTATCTTGGCCCATAGCATCCTGCCAGACATGATCCCCTTCCTCCATGCACCGTTCCAAAGCCATTCTAGAAGCCTCGCTACGGGCCAATCGATGGGGCTCCATCTGTTGGCCGGATCGAATAGGGTGACGTTCTTCGCGATTCCCAGGGAGCAATCCGGGTCCCTCTGCTTCAGGCTCCTGTAGACCATCGCATGGGCTCGCATCATGTTACGCATAACTCTCAGCGTTAGTCTGATGCTCCTCCTTCCAGGGGGGAATTGGCCTAGTGTGTAGCCCATCGCCGAGAAGACCGTGGGCTCGTTAATGGTGCACCATACCTTTACTCGGTTGGAGAGGGAGTCGAAGACCCTCTCGCAGTATGAGAGGAACTGAGGGAGGTTGCTGGTCTCGGTGAATCCACCTCTGTCCTCCCACCACGAGGGGTGGGAGAAGTGATGTAGGGTCGGCATCGGCCTTATGCCCCTTCCAATTAGGTCGTCAACCATGTCCGAGTACTTCTGCATGGCCTCCTCGTCCCACGCTCCCGGACTCGGTTCGAGTCGGCTCCACTCTATCGAGAAGCGGTATGAGGAAACTCCGAGTTCTGAAAGGAGGTCGAAGTCTTCCCTCCATGTTCTCCAGTGGTCGCAGGCGATGCCGCTCGGCTCCTTGCCGGTTCTGTTTTCGAAGTCGGTCCAGTTGTTGCTCTGACCGCCCTCTATCTGATGAGCAGCAGTTGCTGTCCCCCAGATGAATCCATCCGGGAACGAAAGGTCGCTTGTGTCTATCTTTTCCCAGTCATAGTGAGGCTCTGGGAATGCCCTCCTCCGGTAAGTGATGAGGCTGATCTTGAACGTTGCGAGCAGCATTATCGCTGCAAGCAGAACCTGCCACGCCCTCTCGTCCATGGGTGCTGCATAGAATGCCAGTATTGGAATTTCTTCTACAGTCTGCCGTCGGTGACGAATCCCTGCCATCGCCTCATGTAGTCCACAAAGGTCGGGCTGAGTCCCTGATCGATCAGGTGCTCTGGCGTGAAAGGTGGCCTTTGGGGCGAGTAGTCCCCTGACACGGCATCTGATGCCCAGTTGGAGTGCGCTATGGCGGCCCTTGCTACGCCAACCAGGTCTGCCCCCTGGTCCAAAACTGACTGGGCATCCGCCTCGTCCCATACCGAACCAGTTGAGATGATTGGCACCCCCTCACCCAGAGCATCCCTGAATCTGCGTGTGATGGTCCTAGGGTCATCTGGTTCGCCCTGTGGTCCCGTGAAGGCGTCCCAGCAGGAAATGTGGAGCATGTCCATGCCCCATTCTCCCATCATTCCAGCTAGTTCGAGGCTTTCGGCCATGGTCACTCCGACGTCATGTTCGGGAGAGATCCTGACGCATACAAGAAAGCCCTCCGAGGTCCTGCTCCTTATCTCACTCAGAACTTCCCTAAGGAAGAGGGCTCGGCCTTCTAGCCCGCCACCCCAGCGATCTTCCCGGCGATTGGTCCTAGTTCCGAGGAACTGGCATATCAGGTAACCATGGGCACCGTGAACCTCTACCCCATCGAATCCGGCCTTCTCGCACCTCTCTGCGGCCTCCCCGAATGATATGGCCAGTTCACGGACCTCCGAGTCGGATAGTTCCCTGCATTCCTCCTCCGTGCCGTTCTCAAAGTTGGTGCTCGCTGACATCGGTTGCTCACCTGTCAGCGAACGGGGAGCCCTCAGTCCGCCATGGAATATCTGCACGAGGCTTACCGCCCCCCTATCCCTGATTCCCTCAGCTAGTTCCTTCAGGCGTGGGATCTGGTGATCCCCCCAGACTCCCATCTCGCCATCCCATGACTTGCCGCTCGGATGTACGTGGCTGGCGGCCGTCGTGATGATGCCGAAGCCCCCTTCTGCACGTCTCAGAAGCCAGCCAATCTCGTCGTCGGATAGCGTTCCGTCATCTTCCGATTGCTTGTTCGTCATAGCTGCTAGGACGGTCCGATTGCGTACGCTGACTCCCTTCCCTGGAACGGACCAATCGGTGCTCAAAGAACCGGGCAAAGCATCACCTGCATGGCCCTGAGGGCCCTCGCCTATACCGGCGAGGACCGCTCAGTCCTTGCGTCTTCCGGCGACTAGTATCGCCGCGCCCAGCACTGATGCCAGGCCTGTGACTGCCGTGAACCCGGGTAGTATCCCACCGCCATCGTCAGGCTCTTCGACCGGTACTCCGTCGTCTGGGATTCCATCGCCGTCGGCATCGTCATCGGCGTTGTCCCCGACTCCGTCACCGTCGGTGTCCTTCGTCTCGCTGGGATCGGTTGGGAACGCGTCGGCGTTGTTTCCGACGCCGTCGCCGTCCGAGTCGACCTTCTCGTTGGGGTCGTTGGGGAACGCGTCGCCGTTGTCCCCAGTACCGTCGCCGTCGGAGTCCCTGCTCTCGTATGGGTCTGACATGAATGCGTCGGAGTTGTCGCCCACGCCGTCGCCGTCGTAGTCGCTCCACTCGCCAGCGTCGTTCGGGAACGCGTCGGAGTTGTCCCCGTAGCCGTCGTTGTCCGTGTCAGTCGTCTCGCTAGCATCCGTCGGGAATGCGTCGGAGGTGTCGAGAGTGCCGTCGTTGTCGTCGTCTTGGTCAGCGTTGTCCCCGATGCCGTCACCGTCTGAGTCGATGTACTCGTTGGGGTCGTTCGGGAACGCGTCCTCCGAGTCACCGACGCCATCACCGTCTGAGTCCGTGGACTCTCCGTTGTTTAGAGGGAAGTCGTCCAGGTCGTTCGGGGTACCATCGCCGTCTGCGTCGTCGTCCGAGTTGTCACCCAAGCCGTCGCCGTCTGTGTCCGTGGTCTCGTTGGCGTCATCAGGGAATGCATCTCCGTTGTCGCCCACGCCGTCGCCGTCTGTGTCGATCGTCTCGTTGGCATCGAACGGGAAGGCGTCCTCGTCGTCGTTCACGCCGTCGCCGTCGCTGTCCTCGTCGGTGTCATCCGTACCATCGCCATCGGCGTCGGTGTCAGCGTTGTCGCCCGTGCCGTCGCCGTCTGTGTCGACCCACTCGGTGGCGTCGTTCGGGAATGCGTCGGAGTTGTCGCCCCATCCGTCGCCGTCCGAGTCAGTCGTCTCGGAAGGGTCCCATGGGAAGTGGTCGCTGTTGTCGCCCACGCCATCTCCGTCCGCGTCGGCCCACTCTTCTGGGTCTTCTGGGAAGTCGTCAGCGTTGTCGCCCACTCCGTCATCGTCCGAGTCGGCCCACTCTTCTGGGTCGTCTGGGAATCTGTCATCGAAGTCGTTGTACCCGTCTCCGTCGGAGTCAGGTGCTCCGAAGACCACCTCGATCGTTTGGATCGTGTCTCCGGCCATTACGTCGGCGCAGAGGCTGGTCTGGGTGATGTTGTTGTAGCTCCAGGAGACTGGTACGAGTCCTGCCGTGTCCAGAGCCCCTCCGCAAACGGTCCCGTTGAAGGCTAGCACTGTGCTCTCGTCTCCCGGGAAGTAGAGGTGCATCTCTCCGTTATCGTCGACAGTGACGTTGTAGTGCAGTATCCATCCGCTCACCATTGTGGGGGATTCGCCGGCTGAGTTGTTTGCCAGGCTCTGGAACTTTAGATGCGGCTCAGCGCACCATGCTTCCACCCCGTTGATGGTGAAGGGCGAGAAGTAGTCGTCGCATCCGTCTCCGTCTTCATCTGATCCAGAGGATGTGCCGTACACGTACATCATCTCGAACTCCATTGCCTCGGTGTCGTTCAGAACACCATCGCCGTCGAAGAAGTCTGCGTCGATCTTCAGCCTGATGTCGTCATGGAGCGTGGTGTGCTGTGCGAGCCACAGAGCGGCGGTGCCGCTGATGTCGTCCACCATCTCCAGTAGGGCCTCGTGGTTCTGCCCGATTGCGAAGTCGTTCATTTCCCAACCCGGGCCGTCATCGAAGTCATCGCCTTCGATAGGCAGGCAGTCTGGGAGTCCGTCGCCGTTGTCGTCGACCAGCCATTGGGGACCAGTGATGAAGCCGAAGAACATGCCAACCTGCTCGCCATTGTCCATGTCGATCACGGTAGCCATAACCATCATTCCGCACATGTCGCTTGAAACCTCCAGTAGGCCAGGATTGATTGTCATGGTGCTGTTGGAGGCGTAGAACCATTCGTCGTTGCTCCAATCGGGGCCGCCGCCCGTGGATTCGTCCTCTCCGTCGGGGCAGTCCTCGTTCCCATCATTGACCTGGTATACCCAGACCTGTGACCCGTCGTTGCAGTCGAACCAGTTGATCGGGTCGCCGTTGTCGTCGTACTGCTGCTCGTCAGCTCCGTCGTAGCAGTCCCACTCATCGTCGTTTACGTAGTCGAAGGGTATGTATTCGCCATCTCCGCAGATGAAATCCTGGTTGCTATCAGGTCCCTCGGACTCCCACTGTATCATGTAGGTGTTGTTCTCCTCGAGGCCTTCCATTGTCCATGACATGCTCCAGTTGCCCTCTGATAGGTGGTAGTGGTTCTCCATGATGAGTTGCATCATGTATGCGTCCGCATCTTCATCATCGTCCATTTCGTCGGCCATCATCATGGCCATCATGTCGATTCCAGGGATGTCCTGCCATCCGTTGTCGTCCACCTGTAGGGTGACGTCGACGGGCCACTCCATCTGGCACGGTCCTTGTATCGCTCTGCTGTTGGAATACACGTGGTCGATTGGCTCGCCCTCTTCCCAGTCTATCTCTTGGTCCCCCCATACTATCAGTTGCAACCCCATTTCCACAAGGCAGGTGGAGTTATCGAAGGGCAGGGTCCAGTCGAATGAGGTCTCGCTGCTGGTGGCTGTGAAGTTGATTGGATCGCCTTCATCGCAATCGTGGTCCATAAAGCTGTGAGTGCAGTAGTCCCAGAACAAGGTGTAGTTGTACCCGTCTTCCAGTGGTCCATCGGCTTCGAAGATCCAGGTCATTCCCAGAGCTGGTTCACCTGCTGCCATCGGGGGTTCCATGTGAGTGCAGTCGAATCCTCCGCCGACGCTCTCCTGGGCGAAGCAGTTCTCCTCCCAAGATAGCCTGGAGTCGCCTTCGTCCATGCACACGTGTTCGGTGGGACCGTTCTTCCAGCAGTAGTCGTAGTTCTCGGATACCTCTTGCATCTCCCATACTATGCCATCGTACTCCAGCGTGATTCCATCTGGGCTGAACTCTTCGCAAGGCCCTTGGTATGCGTAAGAGTACGCTGCGACCATCTCCTCCTCCCAATCGGTATGCTCTACTAGCTTGATGTCGAGGTTTAGGTGGCACATCCCATCAGTGGTCTCGATGTGGAATTCCTCGGACATAGTCTCCGCGGTCGCGTTGAATTCGACATAGTGGGAGCCGTATTCTGAGGGTGCATCTCTCGACCAGTAGTACCAGTCTACCATCAGGCTGTAGTTCGTGCCGATCATCAGGTCATCGTATGAGACCTCCAGCGTGTTGTTGCCCCCATACATCATTGGGGAGGGCATCCAAGGCGCCTGGCACTCCCAGTGGGTGCCCATGTCCTCGCAGCCAGTTGAATCCATCCACATGTGGTGGTCGTGGTCGCCATCGCCGTCGAAGTCCCATTCGTCCTGTGCGCACATCATGCTTCCATCCTCCTGGGAGCAGTAGTCGAACTCCAGCGTTTCAAAGCTGAACTCGTGCTCGACGCCGTCGTAGGTCAGGGTGAATGGCGATGGTGGCATCTCGCATGGCCCCCTCCAATTGAAGGAGTCAGAGGCCCTGTAGTTCATCCAGCCGTCGTCGTCCTCGTACAGGGTGACGTATATGCGCAAGTCGCAGGTGTGGTTGTCCGTCTCGATGTGGAAGGTCTCGGACATCGTCTCCGCCGTGGCGTTGAATTCGAACTCGCCCCAGGTGTAGTCGCATCCCTGCATGTTAACGCAGTGACTGAACTCGTAGGACACGCTGTAGTTGGTGCCGACCACCAGGTCCTCGACTGAGAGCTCCATCGTGTGGTTGCCCTCCTCGATTGCTGGGTCTTCATACCATGCGGCGCAGCTCCAGATCCCGGTCGAGTTGTCCTCCTCGCAGTCCTGGTGCCAGTGCGTTTCTTCTTGGCCGTTGTCGTGGTATCTGATGCATTCGAAGCCATCCCCTTCGTCCTCGCACTCGTCGTATTCCTCGAAGTTCCAGTCGGGCTCCCACAGGATTCCGTCGTATGTCAGGGTGAATGGCGATGGGGGCTGTTCGCATGGCCCGTTGTATCCGAACCAATCGGATGCGATGTACCAGTGTTCGTTCTCGCCCACCTCCATCAGTCGAACGTCGATGTTCATGTTGCAGGTGTAGTCGTCCGTCTCGACTTGGAAAGTCACGGTCTCTGTGTCCGAGGTCGCGTTGAAGGCGAACTCCGGGAACTCGGTATCGCACCCGATGGAGTTCCTGCAGATCGTGACCTCTGTTTCCAGGGAGTACTCTTTACCGGCCTCGAGGCCATCGACGGATATCTCAATCGTGTGGTCCCCGGCTCCGATGAGGGGCATTTCCTGCCATCCCTCGCACTGCCAGTTGCCAAGAGACATGTCCTCCTCGCAGTTGGAGTGGTGGTTCCAGAAGTCTGGCTCGCCGTCGCCGTCTTGGTCCCAGTCGGCGTACCAGCAATTGTAGTATCCGTCATTATCGTTCTCGCACTCGTCATATGTGTAGTTGTGCATGATAGGTTCCCAAACAACGCCATCCGTGGTTAGCGTGAATGGCGATGGGGCCTCTTGGCAGGGCCCGTTGAATCCGAACCAATCATTGTACACGTCGCTAGTGCTTCCGTCACCGTGAATAAACTCCAGGTTCGCGGTTATGTCGACGCCGCAGGTGTAGTTGTCGGTCTCGAGGTAGAACGTGACCGACTCGGTGTCCGTGGTCGGGTTGAGGTTCATTTCCTGATGGTAGTCCTGGCACCCGTTCTGGCCGCATTCGTCGAGGAAGATGTTCAGCAGGTACTCCTCGCCAGCCTCGAGATCCGCTATGGAGAGCTCCATCGTGTGGTTGCCCTCCTCGATCTGTGGGGGTTGCGAGTCGACGATGCAGTGCCAGACCGTGTCGGTCTCGGACCACTCGCAGTCGTCGTACTCGTATTCGTCGTACCCGTACTCGTCGTCCTGGCCGTCGCCGTCCCAGTCGTACCCGTACTCGCACTCCCAGTACCCATCCATGTCCATGCAGTCGTCGTACTCCATGAACTCGTAGTCCATCTCGTACTCGACGCCGTCGTAGGTCAGGGTGAATGGCGATGGTGGCATCTGGCACGGCCCATTGAACGGGAAGTGCTCGAAGAACATGTGAGAGCCCTCGTGATAGATTCCCACCTCTATGTCGACGTGGCAGGTTGAGTTGTCGGTCTCGAGGTAGAACGCTACCGTCTCGTTCTCATCGGTGGCCGTGAACTCATGCAACGAGACCCAATCGACCCAGTCGCACCCGTTGTTGATGTCGCAGACGTAGGCATCCATTGTGACGCTGTAGTCGTCGCCCACCTCGAGCCCCTCGACCAGGAGCTCCATCGTGTGGTTGCCCTCCTCGATCTGTGGGGGTTGCGCGTCGACGATGCAGTGCCAGACCGTGTCGGTCTCGGACCACTCGCAATCTTCGTGCATGTAGTAGTGGTACTCGTAATCGTCGACCTGGCCGTCACCGTCCCAGTCGTGCCCGTACTCGCACTCCAAGTAGCCATCCATGTCGGTGCAGTCGTCGTACTCCATGAACTCGTAGTCCATCTCGTACTCGACGCCGTCGTAGGTCAGGGTGAATGGCGATGGTGGCATCTGGCATGGCCCTCTGAAATGGAAGCCGTCTTGGAAGGAGGAACCGTGTCCCTCGTCATAGATTCCCACCGATATGATGACATCGCAGGTTGAGTTGTCGGTCTCGAGGTAGAACGCTACCGTCTCGTTCTCCGCGGTCGCTGTGAAGTTATGGTGGATCCAATCGCCCCAGTCGCACCCGGTCAGGGTCTGGCAGACGTAGGTATGGTAGTAGACGCTGTAGTTGTCGCCCACCTCTAGCCCCTCGACCATGAGCTCCATCGTGTGGTTGCCCTCCTCTATGGGTGGGTGTTCCATGTGCAAGAGGCAGTACCAGACCATGTCGGCCTCGGACCACTCGCAGTCGTTGTACCCGAAGGAATCGGAGTAGCCATCTGTGTAGTTGTCGCACTGGTACCAGTTTCCGGCGTCGGTGCAGTCGTCGTAGACGCCGTAGTGGATTTCCATCTCGTACTCGACGCCGTCGTAGGTCAGGGTGAACGGGGATGGTGGCGTGAAGCATGGGCCCCTGAAGTCGAAGCCGTCCGAGAATATTTCATCGACCCCGTATTCATCGACGGAGCCGAGGAAGATTCCGATGTGGAGTTGGCAGGTGTAGTTGTCAGTCTCCACGTAGAACACTACCGTCTCGCTCTCGGCGGTTGCGGTGAAGTTGTGCACTGTATCGTCGTCGCCCTCGCAGTTCTGCTGCGAGCAGGTCTCTGAGAAGATTTCCAATGTGTAGTCTTCACCAACGACGAGGTCCTCGATCAGGAGGCTCATCGTGTGGTTGCCCTCGTTGATCGGTGGTGGGTGCACGGATTGGAGGCAGTACCAGACCATGTCGGCCTCGGACCACTCGCAATCTTCGGGCATGTAGTAGTAGTACTCGTATTCGTCGTCCTGGCCGTCGCCGTCCCAGTCGTGCCCGTACTCGCACTCCAAGTAGCCACCAATGTCGGTGCAGTCGTCGAACTCCATGAACTCGTACTCCAACTCATACTCGACGCCGTCGTAGGTCAGGTTGAACGGGGAGGTGGGTTCTTCGCATGGCCCGTTGTAGGCCAGATCCTTGAGGAACGTCGGCATCTCGTTGGGGAAGTTGGATGGGTCATCGTAGACCATGATAGGGAACCACTCTTCGCAGTCCGTCATCGACACGGGCAACTCAGCGGATATGGAGTAGTTCTCCGTGGTTGAGTTGAACTCCAGGTAATCCGGGTTTAGGTGACCAAGGTGGACGGCGTAGTGAGTGCTCGTGTTGAGGTTGCTGATGTTGACCATTACGTCATAGACGCCCTCGTCCAACATGATCGGGGACAGCAGTGAGTTGTTCTCAGTGAACTCGTGATCCACGCTCTGGCCGAAGGAGTCGGTGCAGTGCCACCCATCGCCAGAGGCATCCTCGCAGTAGTACCACCAGTCCTCCTCATAGTCTAGCTCGCCGTCTCCGTCGTAGTCCTCGCCGCACCACCAGAGTGTTTCGGCATCATCCCAGTAGCAGTCAGGGTACCATTCAGATTCGATCCCGGAAAAGAGTTCTATCCACTCTCCGGCGTCTTGGTCCCACAGGGACACCGTAATCGAGTCGATGCATGGGCCTCCCATGATCATCACGTAGGCCCCGATCATGGCTCCTGCGTCATCCATCAGCATTGCTTGGACCCATATTTCGCAAGTCGATGGCAGTACTTCGAAGTCGAAGTCTAGAGCGTTCCCTGGATCGGTTCCGGTCCAGTCGGCCCCTCCTTCGAACCATTCTCCCTCTCCACCGACTCTCATGGAGTCGATGACCCACGATAGGTTGTATGAGCCAGTGGATGACAGGTTTGCCACCTCGAAGTGTGCATCATAGATGCCTTCGTCGAGCGATATGTTCTGGTCGAAGTCGAACCCGTTGACAGTGTCGTCGGTTCCGTCCCCGTCTATGTCCATGTGCATGGTGATGTCACCGGTGTTCCCGCAGGGGCCGTAGATCTCCCATCCAAACCAGTGCTCATCGCCGGAAGTTTCGTTCACGAGGTAGGCGCTGATGTCTACATCGCAATCCATTACCCCGAGGGTCAGGTTCCAGAACTCTGCACTGGTATCGCTCATCGCTGTCCAACTCCTGCTCTCGTTGACGGTGTTCGAGCAGTCTCCGAAGAACTCGCAGACTTCCGCGTCCCAGTGAAGTGAGTAGTTGTCATTGGTGGTCAGGTTCAAGGATGTGAATCTGAACTCGTAGGTCCCGGCATCCATGAAGCCGTCTATAATGGGGTCAGTGTGGTGAGGTACCCCGACCCAGGTTCCATCGTCATTCATCTCCAGGATTAGAGGTTCTGGCATTGCAGGGGTAGCAGAAGCCGGGGCCGCAAGGGGGCCTAGTGCTGATAGCAGCATTATCAGGCTGATGCTAAGTGTTCTGGTCATTCGTGTAGTGCTCTCGCTATACATGTGATTCTCTCGCGACCACAGGTGATATTTAACCGTAGACCCTGCGCAATTCAGGTTCGAATGGCAAGGCAATTATCCCTTCTTCCACCATTGAATCGTGTCGCCTGAGACTACACTTTCCGAGACTAGTGACATCCCTGAGCCGGTCAAGTCCGTGTTGAATTCCTTCCCGCCCGGAGGGAGCTCGAAAGGGGATATGCATATTCTCGCCATGTCTACTAGTTTTGATGAGAGGAACCTCGTCCAAGTCTCGACCCCGCCCTCTACCAGAAGGGACTGGACCCCCAAGTCACCCAGCATATGCAGCAGGTTGGGAATTGGGATGTCAGGACCGGGGAGGACTGCACGGCTCACATGGGGTCGGTCCGATGAGGTGTCGAAGGAGGATGACTGTACCAGCAGGGTCGGGGCTTCCTCATCGGAAAGAAGCTTGCAGGCATCTGGAATCCTGTTGCTTGGGTCCAAAACGACCCTTAGGGGTTGTTCTCTGGGATCTATCTCAGGGCCCCTGACCGTCAATGAGGGGTCGTCCCTGATCACGGTTCCAACGCCTACCAGAATCGCCATGGAGTCGGCCCTGATGTCTTGGGACATCTCGAGAGCCTCGGTCGAGCTGAATCTTCTAGCGGGCTCGGAGGGTTTCCCATCCACTCTGCATCTGGAGTCTGTGGATGCCTTCAGGGTGACAAGGGGCCTCTTCTCTCTGCACCAATGTATGAATGGCCCCATTTGCTCTTCGCAGGCTTCCCTCAGGACCCCCTGGATTACCTCAACGCCGTTCTCGGCCAGCATTATGGCGCCATCCCCCCTGACCGTGGGATTCGGGTCCATAGCACCGATCACCACCTTCTCCACCCCAGCCCACAACAGTGACTCGGTGCAAGGGGGAGTCCTGCCGAAGTGGTTGCATGGCTCCAGGGTCACGTAGGCAGTCGTTCCTTGAGTTGGTACCCCCTTGGCCTCTGCATCAGCTATGGCCATCTGCTCGGCATGCAGGCCACCGATGTGGTCGTGCCACCCCTCTGCAACCACCTCTCCGTCCTTGACTAGGACACATCCGACTAGTGGGTTGGGCATGACCCTGTGACGGCCCCTCTCGGCGAGCTCCATAGCCCTCCTCATGTGAGATTCCGGACCAGGCATGTAATCCCCCGTCACGGCGACTACTCATGATTCCTCGCTTCGGCAGTATTGAAGTCGGGGAGTTCCTCTCGGGGTACGTGACTCGCATAGCCTGCATACTCAACCCCAATGCCCGCGATGGCCTCGCATTGAGCCAGTGGGACAAGTTCGAACCGGCTCTCAAGGAGGCTGGGTTCGAGATCGACCTTCGCCGCACAGAGAGGCCCGGGCACGCGATGGATATCGCGCAGAGCCTAGTCGAGGAGGACCACGAACTGGTCGTCGCCATAGGTGGAGATGGGACCGTGCATGAGGTTGCATCTGGCCTCAGAGGGTCGCAGAAGGTCCTCGGGATACTGCCCATGGGCAGTGGGAACGACTACGCTAGGGCGCATGGTATTCCGATACCGAAGGGAAGCAGGTTCAAGGACATGCATGGGGCAATCGAAATCCTATCAAATGGAAAGGATCGGAGAGTGGGTTCAGTCAGGGTAGAGGGCCCTCCCGCTCCAGAGCACCCCACCAAGGCAGCTCCGGGGATCTTTTCATGCAATGGTGAGCCGAAAGTCGAGGGCAACCTAGTCCGATGGAGTTTCCTCGAATGCGATGCCGGTGTGACATCGGTGGTCAATCGAATGAAGGACGAGGGCCAGTTCAAGTGGATCAGAGGTCAGCTCAAGTACACCTTACTCGCCATCAAGGCAGTCATATTCTGGAAGAAGCAGAGGGGGGCTTACTCTATCGATGGAGGGGGAAGTGTGGATGTGGACCTATCGGGACTATTCTGCCTAAGCCAGTGCCAGACCTTCGGAGGCGGCTACAGGGTAGCACCAGGAGCCAGCCCTACGCAGGGCCACGGCTCTCTAGTCATGGCTTGGGGCCTTTCCAAGATCAGGATGCTGATGCTGATGGGCCCACTGGAAAAGGGGAAACACGTGGGGAAGTGGGGCGTAACTATGGAATCGGCGAAGAGGTACGTTCTCGATGTCTCCGATGGAGACCCACTGTTCGTGAACGTCGATGGCGAGGCAGTCATCACGACACCCGTGTCGTTGCAGTACCACGATGACCAACTGACCGTCAGAGGGGCTGCTAAGATCCCGAACGAGTAGGACTGCGGATATGTGTCCGCAGCATCCCAGTTCTAGTTCGGGGATTAGCGTTTGTTTTGGCGCAGACGGAGAGATTTGAACTCCCGAGTCACTAGGACACCGGATTTCAAATCCGGCGCAATACCAGGCTATGCGACGTCTGCAGCGAGTATGCGTGGGGACTACCACAGATGAACCTTGCAGCCCTAGAGTCCGTAGTTACCAGGCCTGCACCAGTCCGGCAGGCTGGATGGGGCGTCTGGGTGAGTCAGCCCTACGAACAGGATCATGATGAGGATGAAGAAGGCGGGGAAGAGGGCGGTCATGGTCAGTATGCCCGAGTCCTCGTCGCCGTAAAGGTGCATGAAAATCGCTGCGATCATGATGAACTTCGGAATCGCGATTATTGTCAGTATCCATAGTGTGACCACTTTCTCCTCGGTACCCAGGGAGTCTGCCAATGGGACGAGGTCTGCACCGACTGCTAGGACCTCGATCAGGGTCAGTATCATCAATCCGTAGAAGTTCATCCAGTAGGGGTCTTGCCC
>CETI01236287.1_pt1 | contig 15323 bp, 24 predicted proteins | sample 361441 | NCBI WGS metagenome assembly CETI01 (sample SAMEA2622478, study PRJEB7988) | marine metagenome | biome: marine biome (ENVO:00000447); feature: deep chlorophyll maximum layer (ENVO:xxxxxxxx); material: "saline water (ENVO:00002010), including plankton (ENVO:xxxxxxxx)" | depth 90 m | reverse complement strand
AGAGAACTTGGCGAACCTTACATTGATGATTTAATTTGGTTAAAATTAGACAATCAGATATACTTTAAACCTGAGTATATGAATAAACAAAGTCGTGATGTCAAGTATCTTAAGATTGACTGGCGAAGTAAATGGAAAGATTGGTCGTATGGATTTACAAGTCGTAATGATGATGACAATGTATTCAGTAGAAACTTTGAAACATTTTTCTCTTTTGGTATGAATAAAAAGAAAAAATATTTTGATGATAGAGTAGAAGTCGAAGTTACATTTGATGGATATTTTCCTCCTAATGAAAGTGGTGGAAATAACACATTTGAGTTTGAAGATAAGTTTAAAGTAAGTTGGAAACTTACAGATAAAGTTCGTGTATATAATATGGGCGAAGTGTCTAGGTTACAAGGTAAAGATTACTACAAAGCTAAGATAGGTTTAGAATACACTTTTTGATATTTATAGGTAAGGAAAATGAAAATTAAAATTAAAGAGTCAGCAAATAAATCCTTTACTCCGTTTGTACCGAAGTGGACGACAAGCACTTCACATAAAATTAATTACGAAATAGTCTATAAAGTGCTTGACTAATAATGCTGTTTGTTAGTAACTTTAGGAGTAATATGATGAAAAATGTATGGTCCACTGAAAGAAAAGAAATTGCCACTTGGTTGTCTGGTTATTTAGCTATGATAAAAAAATGGGTTGATAGAATTCTTGATAACGAAGACCACGATGTTGACAAGAATAAAATTATCGGTCAAATAGATGAGTGGATTAAGTGGTTAGAAGAGACTAAAATCAAAATCATAAAAATGAAAGACACAGTAGTAGAAAGGGAGTAAAAATGAAAAGGTTATTATTTTTAATAGGTTTAATAGTTATTGGGTGTTCAAATCCAATGATATCAGAAGATTGCGGATGTGATTTTAGCATATCTTCAGATTTACCACAAACTAATGATATATATGAACTAGAATTTAATCAAGATTTAGCACAAACTTACTCTGTCTTGAGTTGTCAAACTGAGTGTGGTTGGGCACAACATATTCAATGGACTTCAGATTATGTATATCAAATTCAACCAAATCAATGGATTAGTTTGATTAATCCAGCAAGTATGACAGATGAAGATGGTAATGGTAATATAGTGTTTGCTGTTTGGGAAGAATTTGTAGATAAAACAATTACAATTTACGGTGGTTACACAGATGATTGCGGTCATCATTTTATCGATTCTTTAAAAGTAAAAGTCGTTGATAATGAATAGGAGATAAATTATGAAATGGGTGTTGGTTAATAATATGGATGAGATAGTTGACACATGTGAGATAGCAAGTGGAATTGGTGTTTCAGGTGCTAAAACTTATTTTATGGGTATCAAACGATTAAAAGGAAAGGAGTTTGATAGTCTTTGGAGAGTGATGAGTCAAGAAAAATATGACTTACAATTTAAAGCATCATTACAAAATAGACAAATCGAGTGGTGGAAAGACGACCAGTCATACTTGGATATAGATAAACTATAAAACTCTGTCATATTGTCATTAAAAAATTATTGGAACAGTTGTTGTACTATATAGGTAAGAACATCGCCACAAAGTGGGATGTCGTTAGTTCAAATGAATAACATAGGAGTAGTACAATGACAAAAGTCACATTTCATAGAGGATTGCCTGTAATCGATAGGGAATCATTTTTAACACCATTCGATAAGATGTTTGATGATATAGTATCAACATCTTTTCCACAAATCAACGAACAAGTTGGAGTTACACCGTTTACTAATTCAGCATATCCAAAGGTCAATGTATATGAATACGATGACAAGGTTGGTTTAGTTGCCGAAATTCCTGGTCTTGATAAGAAAGACTTGAATGTTGAAGTGGAAGAAGGCACTCTAACTATATCAGGTGATAAACAACATGGTATATTTGACGAGGCAAAAGCTAAAGTGCTTCGTAGGGAGTTAAAACACTCTTCATTCAAAAGGTCATTCACCTTGGGAGAATTATTAGATGGAGATAATATCTCTGCTAATTTCAAGGATGGAATTCTTTCAGTAGAAATTCCGAAAGTAGAACCCGAACTACCGAAGAAAAACATCGTGAAAATCAAGTGAAAATAGTCTCCGTAGGAGGCAAAGGTTATATCGTTCTCGGTGTTGTGTCGGCCAATACTTCATTCTCTACTAAAGAGTTAAAGAGTCAATGGAGATTGGCCGATACTATTTTAAGAAAAGACAATGATTGGTATATATGCATGGAAATGATTGATGCAGAATTTTTTGATATTTAATGCTTGACAATAATAGTTATATTAAAGTATATTATTGTTATGAAACAAACACGACCAGATTATATAGAAAAAGGAGTTCGTTATATGATGTGTAACTGCGGTGTCTACATTAGAGTAGGAGAGTCAGCAACAGGTGTAGTTTGTGGAACTTGTACTAATCGTAAAATGATGATTAGTTTTCCTGAACTACATGAAGATAAACAAAGAAGAAAAACCACAGGTCGTCCATCAGGATGGCATTTTATGAATGAGTATGTTGATGCTGATGGAAATGTTTTTCATAAGGGTAAAGAACAACCTAATTTAAAAGGTACTTTACCACCTACCAAAATCAAACCTAAAAAGAAAGTGAAGCGTAGGTCAAAAGAAGAAATACTTCTGGCAAGACACGAAAAGAAGAAGAAAGTTTTAAAGAAAGCGAAGACTAAACTACAGAAGAAGATTACCAGGAGATAATAATGGGTAAACAAGTAAAGAAACATGGTTATAGTTGTAAATTAGTGAGGGTTGTCGATGGTGACACTTGTGACGCTATGATTGATTTAGGATTTGATGTTTGGGTAAAAAACAGAATAAGATTTTATGGTGTGGATACTTGGGAATCAAGGACAAGAGACTTGAAAGAAAAAGCTAAAGGTTTGGAAGCAAAAGCTTATGTGAAAGACCTATTGGAAAATTCAGACGAGGGTAAATTCAGTATCATATCACATGGTAGAGGTAAATATGGTCGTGTTCTCGGAGAGATATTCGTTAAGGGACATGAGAAGTCAGTTAATGAATTATTAAAGGAGAATGGACATGCCTACGAGTACCACGGTGAAAAGAAAAAAGTCTTTGGCTCATAAGGTTTCACTATTGGAGTTAAAAAGAAAAGTTGGTTCACCAAAACTAAACTTTAGGAAAAGAAGATAAAAATTAGTATTGAATATTACGAGTCAGTAACATAACAGGAGAAAGTAGTGAGTGAAAAAGAAGAATCTGTATTGCGGAATCAGGCTATTCTTATGATTGCTAGAAATTATGATAAACCAAAAGTCATAAAAAGAGTTCTAAAAAGATTTAAGAAGTGTATTAAAATAAGTTAAAGTTAAGAGGTTACAATGGCGAAAGCAAAACATCACTTTGGTTCTGATACAGGTGGGACTAAAGCTAAAAAGAAAACAAGACAAGGATTAGGTAGAGGCACTAAATTTAGTAGTCGAGTCGGTTCAAAACGATTCAAGAAAAAATATAGAGGACAAGGGAAGTGAAATCAAAAGTTTTAGATAAAGGTTTTATTGAGGTCGTGGATTGGTTAGGAAAAGACATGCTAACAGTTGTTAATTCTGCTCGTGTGTCATTCGGTAAAAGAAAAAAATATTGGGATAAGTCAGATGAAAGGTTAGTTCGTTATTTGGCTAAACACAAACACTATTCTCCATTCAGACATTTACAAGTTCAGTTTCATATCAAGGCGCCAGAGTTCGTAATGCGACAATGGTACAAACATGTAGTTGGAATAGAAACAACATCCAATAGTTCTGCCAAAGACCATGCTTGGAATGAGATAAGTGGTAGGTATGTTCCAGTAGAAGATTTCTATGTACCATCGGTTTGGAGAAAACAATCTGAAGATAACAAACAGGCTAGTGAAGGTGAGATACAACAGCAAGAATTAGCTGATTTTGTTTGGGACAGTACAATGAGAAGCGTAAAAGAAGCTTATGATGGGTTGTTAAAACTAGGTGTTGCTAAAGAACAAGCAAGAGCTCTAATACCTTTAAATCAATACACCGAAGTATATTGGACAGGATCATTTCAAGCTATTATGAATTTTATAGAGTTGAGAAACGAGAAAACATCTCAGTGGGAAATACAAGAGTATGCTAAAGTGTTATTAGAACAGACAAAAGAAACATTTCCAAAAACAACAGAACTATGGAGTGAAGCTCATGGATGGGTATAAAAGATTTATAAAAGAAGTGCCAGATTTTCCAATCAAGGGAGTAAACTTTAAAGATATATCTCCACTACTGGCAGACCAACAAATGTTTTTAGAGGCAATAGTTGACATGGGTAGAAGAGTTAGAAATCCTGATTATTGGGTTGGGATAGACTCTCGTGGTTACTTATTTTCTTCAGCACTTGCCACTCAGTTTGGTGGTGGTATTATTTGTGCTAGAAAAGAGGGTAAAACACCTGGTGAAAAAATCTCAGTAAGTTATGAACTCGAATACGGTGGTGCAACTTTAGAGATGCAAGAAGGCGAGGGTGAAGTGGTTATCGTAGATGATGTATTAGCAACAGGTGGGACATTACAAGCAACCAATGACTTAGCAGAAAAAGCTGGTTATAAAGTGGTTGGTAATTTAGTGTTGGTTGATTTAAAGTACGTTCAAAGAGTAGATAACTTTAACTTAGATGTGAGGTCGGTAATACAATATGGCTAGAAAGACGATTGGTGCTATACCAAAAATTATAAATAATTTCAAACCAAAAACAAGTAACCAAAACATATTTTATAACATCATAGGAGAGGAAGACACACAACTTATATTGTGTCATGGGATTGCTGGCACTGGTAAAACTTATGTATCCATCTATAGAGCTCTTCAAGATGTCTTAAGAAGAGGAACACCTTATCATAAACTTATCATTATAAATCCAACCGTAGATGTTGGTAATGAAGATAAGTTGGGGTATTTACCAGGTGAGTTGTCGTCCAAGATACAACAATACAACGAGTCCACATTTACTATTTTAGATAAGATTATTGGTAAAGCTAGAGCAACAAAGATGATATCGGATGGTAAGTTAGAGATTGGTGTCCTAAACTTTCTGAGGGGAGTTAATCTAGAGAATTGTTATGTGATACTTGATGAGGCTCAGAATGTGTCACCAATGCAAATTAAGACTTTGATGACAAGGATATCTGAAAATTGTAAGATGATTATACAAGGTGACATGTCACAATGTGATAAGTTCAAGGCTAACGGAGTTACAGCATACGAGAAGAGTGGTTTCTATGATGCTTGGTTTAGATTAAAAGGTGTCAAGGGTGTCAATCACATGGCATTTAACAGAGAAGATTGTGTCAGACATCCGTTGGTGAAGAGAATCTTGAAGACATATGAAGACGAACATGAAATTGACTTGAGTCATGATTAATGTTATCCCAAGAGTTTTTAATACAACGAGGTTATTGTTGTGGACATGGTTGTTTGATGTGTCCATACGAACCTAAACATACGAAAGGTAATACAAATCTAATGGGTTATGGAAATATAAAGAAAAAAACATTAATAGTTTGTGCACTTGAGGTTGAAACTCAAGGTCAATTAGAAGATTACGAAGTATTATATACTGGAGTTGGTAAAGTAAATGCTACATATAAACTAACACAGAAGTTTGGTAAGTTAGGTAGTCACATTCCTTATGATTTAGTGATAAACTATGGGACTGCTGGTTCACAGATTTGGAAATATCATAAAGGAGACTTAGTTGACTGCACACAATTTGTTCAAAGAGATATGGATGTATCCGGTCTTGGTTTTAAGTTAGGTCAAACACCATTTGAAAAAGACATCCCATTAATAATAGAGAGTGATTCTGATTTTAATCCTATCAGTAAAAATGTTCTTTGTGGTAGTGGTGATTCATTTGTTACAGTTGACCAGTTTAATTGGAAAAACTTGATTGATGTAGTAGACATGGAAGCATATGCTTTAGCAAAAGTGTGTAAGTTATATGATGTTCCATTCATATCATTCAAATATATTACAGATGAGGCTAATGGAGATGCTGGTGATGATTGGGAAGAGAATGTTGGAAAAGGTATTATAGAATTTAAGAAAAAAGTGCTTGACAAATTACCAAAATCTTTGTAATTTAGTAGAAATAATAAGGATAAACTATGAATGACATATTAGTAGCAATCTACTTCAACTTTATACCAATTGCTATAATTGGATTTGGTTCTTGGTTTTTTGTTGAGTGCGTAAAGTATGAACATAAAAGGATGAAAAAATAATGACCTACCGAGAGTATAAACCAACTTGGTTACAACAAACAATATTCGTAGATACATATGGTAGAGAGTACAATCTATCTGATGTGCCTATGACTATGATGACACGAAAAGAAGTTTACGCCAAACGAGGATTAACCGAGGAACAAATAGATGAGATTTACGAAGAGTGGATTTCAGAAGAATTAAAAGATGAGGAGAATGAATAATGGCAAAGAAAAGTAAAAGTCAATGGAAAGACTACAAGACTTTCACCTTGAAAGATGGAACTAAGTTTTTAGCTCGTGATGAGCATGATGCCAAACTGTATCGTCAAAAGGTAGGTGATGAGTAAATACTACTACGAGAGAAGTGGTATTATTGATTCAAAAATTAACATCACTTATCACGAGTTGTTCCTAAAAACTGATGAAGAACTTGACGAGTGGATTGAGGAAACTCGTCAATTTATTATTGAGGATTGGGATGAGCATGGAACACCACCGATGGTTGGTCAAAATATTGAAGACATCATTAAATCATTCAAGAAACTCAGAGAATATGATATACATGGTTTTATAGAAAAAGCTGATGATGGTCAGAGAAATGTAATCAAAAATTTCAACAAGTTTGCTAATGGTGTCAATCAGTTTTTTCCAACCATGCTTAAAACTCGTATTGGTGATGTTGGTGATGTAGGTCTTAATTCTATTTACGATAGAATAAAAGAAGATGTTAACAAAGACCTTTTCTTCAGAGCTATGAGAAGAGGAGTTCGTAGAGACTCCATGTATAGTTTCAGTAAGTCTGTATCTTTGGACAGAAAAGAAAATGACAAGGGTGGACTACCTTATTGGAATGACGAGTCTGCATTAGAGTGGTTACAATATTACCACAACAATAAATTAAAATTTAAAGATATTCGTTTATGGATTTCTAAATCACATCAAGAGAAGTATCTTAAACAATATGTGACTTTAACTGCGGATGAAATCAAACAAGCATATCAAGATGGGTTGATTACAGATGAGATGGTTACTAACTTGTGGTGTCCCACATTAAAGAAGTTAATGTCAGTTGAAGACTTAGATGACCATGTTTCTACGAAAGGTGGAAAACTCAAGAGAAATGTTTTTATGATTAGATACTATAATGTTCATAAAAAACTATTCCCATCAGCATTTCAGATATTTAGGTTAAGTCTAAACTCACAACCAGCAGTTAACTTCCCACCACTTACAGCAAGACTTCTGTATGAAAAATATACCGACCACATTGATCAAGACCAACCACTCAATATATACGATCCTTCGAGTGGTTGGGGTGGTCGGATACTTGGTGCTATGGCTTCCAAGAAGAGGATACATTATATCGGAACAGATCCGAACACAGACAATTGGATAGATGAAATAGATAAGTCAAGATATGAATATGTTGCTGACTTTTTTAACGAGCATGGCTTGGAAACAAATCCATTTTGGGAAGAACCAAAAAATACTTATCATTATTTTCAGTTAGGTTCTGAACATGTTGGTGACCATCCTGACTTCCAACAATATAAAGGTAAGTTAGATATGGTGTTTACTTCGCCACCTTACTTTGATAGAGAACAGTATTCGGAAGATGAAGAACAATCATTTAAGGCTTATCCGATGTATTCTGATTGGAGAGATAACTTTCTAAAACCAACATTAACAAATGCTTATGAAAGTCTAAGAAATGATAGATATTTACTTTGGAACATCGCTGACATTAAGTTGAATGGAGATAACTTTCATCCTTTAGAACAAGATAGCATTGACATTATTGAATCACTTGGTGGTAAGTATCAAGGTAAGTTAAAGATGTTAATGGCGTCTATGATTGGAGTTGACCAAAGTAATGTAAAGAATAGTGTTTCTGTTGGTGGTCAAGTTATGAAATATGAACCAATATTTATCTTTCATAAACCTTAGTGGATATACTAGACTACAAACTAAACGATATAGACTACGATGTAGACTTACCAAAGCCAGTTGTAAAAGAACATGATGGTTTCCGAGTAGTCCGAGATGACCTACTCAATGGTGGTACAAAAAGAAGAGCATTTACTGTCTATGTTAAAAATAAACCTGATGTAGAGGAGTTTGTTTATGCTTCACCAAGACAAGGTTATGCTCAGTTATCATTAGCATATGCGTGTAGAGACATGGGTAAAAAATGTACTGTAACTGTTCCACAAGGAAAGAGATATTGGTTGACAGATGCGGCTGAAGAGTTAGGTTGTAATATAATAGAAGTTCCGATGGGTTTTCTAACCAACATACAGGCAAAAGCTAGATACTATTGTCAAGATAATAATGCTCACTTAATTCCTTTTGGTGGTGACCATCCGATAATAGTTGAGACTATGAGAAGAACAGCATTAAGTCTTGGTATTAGACCATTAGAGGTTTGGACAGTTATGAGTAGTGGAGTGTTGAGTCGTGGTTTACAAGGAGCTTGGCCTGATGCGAAAGTGTATGGTGTTAGGATAGGACATAATACGACACCACAAGAACAAGGAAGAGCTGAGACTTATAAGTCAAGATACAAATTTCAACAAGAATGTAAAGAAGATGAAAGACCACCATTTCCAAGTTCGTTAACTTACGATAGTAAGGCTTGGTCTTTTATGAAGGAACATGCAAGTAAGAACGCTTTATTTTGGAATGTAGGAAAATGAACGATTTTTTTAGTTATAATAAAGAGGTAAAATTACAGAAGACAATTAGGATATTAGTTTATCCAAACATAACTTACCTAAAGGATTTAAAGAAAGATAGTTACATACAGGCTATAAAACAACAAATATCAACATTAAATGAAATTAGGGATGACCTATGGTTCTATCTGATTTTACCTGAACCCGTTGAAGATTTGGATTTCAAAAATGTGAGTCAACATTTCATGAAGTTTCCATCTTACATACCAGCGATGAGGGTTCATTTTGACACCTTTGATTTTTATAAAAATGTGACTAAAAAGTTTGACTTTGATTTGGTAATGTCTCATTTGCCAGAACACACCCATCAAATAAAAAATATGTTTTTTAACAAGACACACCATTGGCCAAACTTATTTGGATATTGTCATTGGTTTGATTTTAAAAATACAGCAACATGGGAAGTCAGTTCGTTTAATCAAAATATAACTGGTCTATTGGAGTATGATAGATGTTATCTAAATACCGAGTATCAAAAACAATTGGTATTGACAGAGATGAAGGATACATTCAATCAAGATACCATAGATAAAGTAGATGAGATATTGCGGGTTCAGTATCTTGGTGTAAAAGAATCTGATATACTTGAAAAGACAAATGAAAATACTGATAAAATAATCGTGTTCAATCATAGACCAGAAGAATATAAGGACTTCAATAATTTCATGTCTGTGGTAGATGAGTTAAGAGAGCAAAGACAAGATTTCAAGGTGTGGATACCACTATTAAATAAACCTAATAGAGATTATGTTATTACTGATAAATTTGAGAAGGCTGGTTATTACGAAAAATTAAGTAACTGTCGTGTTGGGTTATCACCTAAACAAAAGTATGGTGGGTGGAGTGTTGCTACAACTGATGGTTTGATGAACGGAACACCTTATATTATGTATGATGAACTATATTACAAGGAACTACAATCTAACGCTGAGTTTTTTAAGACAAATAGTCAAGCTATAGAGTTATTAAATAAATACTTGGATGACAACGACCATCGTAATGAGATGGGAAATAGGGGATTAGATTGGATGAGAAACAACATGTTGTTTAGATATAGCATGGAAGAGATGTCAGAATACATAGATGAATTAGTCAGTAGATTACCTAATCTAAAAAAATCAGAGAAGATAGAAGATATAAAAAGAATGATTAGAGAATCTCATGGTATTACCAAAGGAGAATTAATACAAAAACTAAGGTGGGGTGGTGGTATAACTTGGACGCCATATAGAAGGGCACTTATGGAAGATTCTAATGTTTATGATATTGATGATGCCACACCCACTTATCATTGGGTTTGGGGGGAGAGTGAAAATGATTGATAAAATTTATATACCAACATTTCGTAGACCGAATAACCAAATGACATTTGATAATTTACCAGACGAGTATAAAGAGAAAGTGTTTATGGTGGTTCAAGAACAAGAGAAGGATGAATATAAATACGATGTAGAATATTTGGTGGTTGGTGATAATATTGGTATCGCTAAAACAAGAGAGTTAATCTGTAGAGATGCTGGTAAACAGAGATTTTACATGATTGATGATGATGTTATTTTACATAGAAGGAACGCTAAATATTTTGGTAAAGAACCGAACATGGATGTGTCCAAAAGAATATGTACCAAAGATGATTTAGACGAGATGTTTACTCTGTTCCATAGTTGGATGGATGAGGAGAACATAATGCACATTGGACATAAGTCATCAGGATTACCACCAGGAAAGGCATACTTGGAGAATAAAGATATAATTCAAGCGACTATGATTGATGGTAATGAACTATCAAAGTTTATAGACGATATAGAGTGGGACTTATGTCAAGTTGGTGAGGACAGTAGATTCATGATAGATTGTATTGTCAGAGGTTATAAGAACCGAGTGAGTGACGAGTTCCCAAAACACAGCGAAATGTGGGGAGAGGGTGGATTAGAGAATATCAGAGATCCAGAATTACATAAAAGAGAACATATGAAGTTGATGGAAAAGTATCCTGATTTTGTATACATCCATAACGAGAATATGAAACCTTGGGGTAAACATGGTAAAAAGTTAGACTACACATTCGTGGAGTTTAGATACAAGTTGAAAGAAGCTTATGAATCATCAAAAACTATAAAACATGACTTTTTTTAAAAAAGACTTGACATGTATGGTATTTTACCGTATATTATAGAAATAGGTTAAAGTAAGGTGTCGCCTATCGTAGTCATTTAAGAGACTACCCAAGAGACACCGTAGATAATAAACATAACTAGGAGACGAAATAATGTCGAAAAGTAAAAAAGTAAAAGATATCATCACAGAAGGCACAGAGAGATATGATGATATAGTTAATATTCATGACCTCAATCCAGATGAGGACAATATTGAAATATATGGGGGTGCGGATGAAGACTACTTCAAGGATTTGCAAAGACAAATCGAAGAAGATGGACTCATAGAGCCACCAATAGTATATCCAAAAACTCTTGAGATTAAGTCAGGCCACACTCGGATTGCGGCTATTAAAGAGTTAGGTTATACGGAGACTCCAATTATTTGGAGTCAAACCAAGAAACCAAAGAACAAATTTCAAAACATAATGAGACTGATGACAGCCAATATGGGTAGACCATCTAATCTTGAAAGACAATGGAATAGTGTTCAGACGGCAATTGAAGAGTATAGAAATGAAAATGATGGTTCATGTCCAGAACATATTGTTAAACAAATCTGCTCTGCTGCTCAGTTGAGTTACAAATATAGTTATAAAAACTTGAAGCTGCTAACTGATAAAACATATGACACTCCCAAAGGATATGATAGACCTGATTTAGTCGCTAGAATATTTTCTGATGGTGGTAACAATTTATCCATCGCTAAAGCTGTGAGTTTTGCTAAATCTGATGATTCTAAGAACAAGAAGAATGCTCAGTACATGCACACTTCTAAGATATTAGAAAATGCGATAGACAATAGTCATGTTATTTATTCAATTAATAGAGTCAGTAATCTGATGACCATGTTTCGTGATGCTACTTTTACTGATACTGAAGGAGAGACTAAATACGGTTTCAGAAACATCCAACAGAATATCGTTGGTGGTCTTGTGCATGAGTTGTTTGCTAACGCTGTAACAGATTCTATCAATAGTCGTTCATCTGAGTCTAATAAGGCTGTCGCTTACGATCCTAAAGACAATGGAATCTATGACATATCTTTTCCATTACATAATGCTGGTATTGAGATAAAGACATGTCAAATCAAGAATGGGAATAAGGTTGAGTTTATCAGTCGTCATCCTAAGACAGGTTATTTCTTGTTTGTAGGTTATACTCCTGAGTTTGATTATTTCTATGTGTCTTATGGTAAAGTAGATGAACTTGATTTTGGAAAGACAAGTAGGTTTGGTACAAAGATAAACTTGGAAGCTGTTTCAAAGTTAACCACATTTACAGGTGAGTTAAAACCAAATGACAATAACAATGGGTATATCGTAACACCACACCCACTAACATTTTAGGAGTAAAGAATGAAAGAACTAACACCTGAACAAATCCAAGAGAATTGGGATAAACTCATACAAATAATCAACGACAACTTCTCCGGCGAAAGGCTGGAGGGGTTGTTAGAGATGTATGATTACTTTGAAGAAAGGATGATGTTGGCACCAGCAAGTGGAAAAGAACACTTTCACAATGCTCACGCCGGTGGGTATGTGGAACATGTTTTACATATTACTGATTTAGTCGTTCAAATATATGACCTTTGGGGTAGAAATGGTGCGACCATTGATGACTTTGACAAAGAGGAACTTATCTTTGCTGCTCTTCATCACGACTTAGGTAAAGTTGGTGATTTATCAGAGGATTACTACACACCAAACGATTCAGACTGGCATAGAAAAAATCAAGGGTTGATTTACAAACACAATGGTAAGTTACAATTCATGACGGTAACAGATAGAGCTATTTGGTTGTTACAACACTTCGGTATTCAGATGACAGAAAATGAGTATCTTGGATTAAGACTAACCGATGGTCTGTATGAAGAAGCTAATAAAAGTTATTATATAAGTTATTCTAAAGACCGACAACTTAAAACAAACATACCTTATATATTACATCAGGCTGATATGATGGCGAGTAAGATTGAAAACGATGAATGGGCAAGAGGTGACCACGATATCAAAGTAGAGAAAGAAGAAGAGGTAAAGAAGAAATCAGAACAATCAAAAGCTGCTAATCAAGCATTTAAGGAGCTATTCGGTGATTAAAAGCTTGATTAAGTCAATAAAAAACTATATATTATTATATCAATATAAAAAACACCTAAAAAGAAGAATACAAAAGAATGATTTTGGGAGGAGACCAGAGTATTGATAAATAAAAAACTAGATTACAATACAGAACTGATGGTTATTACGATGGAAGAATGTGGTGAATTGATAGAGGCTTGTTCTAAAGCTATTAGATGCGAGGACTATAAAAATCATCCTAGATTAATAGAGGAAGCTGGTGATGTTTTATTAATGATAGATTTGATGATGGAACAAGGTTTGTTGAACCAACAAGATTTAGATGAACGAAAAAAAATAAAACTTAAAAAACTAAAAAAATGGAGTAACTTATTATGAACATAGGTTATGCGTGTATCAACATGCAATTATCATATCCACAAAAGTGGGGTGGTAAAGAAAAGGGAGTAAAACCAATCACAACAGGTCGTAGTATGATTAAAAGAACCTTTGAAAGTAAAGGTGTTGATTATGCGAGTGAAGTCGCACTTAAAAATTGTATGGATTTAGATAAGATTATTGATTGGAACATACTTAATGGTTACAAGTTTTTTCGTATTACAAGTGGACTTGCACCTTGGAAGTCTGAATACGAATGGGAAGATTTAAAAGATTTGGATAAAATGAAAATTTATCTACGCTCTGCTGGCATAAAGGTAGAGACACATGGTGTTAGGATAACCTGTCATCCAGGTCCTTTCAATGTATTGACATCACCACATGAACATGTCGTTGAAAATTGTGTTGGTGACTTGACGATGCATGGTGATACATTTGATATGATGAATCTCAGTAGAACACCATACAACAAAATCAACATACACATCGGTGGAGCTTATGGTGATAAAGAAAGTTCTATGAAAAGATTCTGTGAGAACTTTCACAGATTACCAGATTCAGTTAAGACTCGTTTGACTGTAGAGAACGATGACAAAGCATCAATGTATTCAGTAAAGGACTTGTATTATGGAGTATATAAACATATCGGTATTCCTATTGTATTCGATTATCATCACCACAGATTTTGCGATGGTGGACTCACAGAGAAAGAAGCTTTGGAGTTGGCTATATCAACTTGGCCGAAAGGTATTACACCAGTCGTCCATTATAGCGAGAGTCGCAGTAAGGAACGACTTGACGAGTCAATTAGACCTCAAGCCCATTCTGATTATGTCTACGATTATATTGATACTTATGGTAATGATGTTGATATCATGGTAGAGGCTAAACACAAAGAACTTGCCGTAAAAAAATATATGGAGTTACATGGTGTATCTTGATTACTTTGATAAGTTTAAAAACCAAGAACCATATCTTCACATCGATGAAAAAGAATGGACTTACATAAAGGATACATTCGACAAAGATGATGTAAAGGAATCTCTGGCAACTGTCGCTATGACTTATCCAATGCCAACTATGGAGATGACCGAAGAAGATTGTCGTAAAGACTTCAACAAGTTGAAAGGAACTTGGGTTCATGACATTTTGAGAGAAGGTGAGTGGTTTGCTAGAAGTGAAGAGGGTTATGATTATCCTTTAGATTACAGAGGTTCACAATGGTACTTCGCGAGAAATAACATAGGTAATAAAGCCAGTAATTATTTCCAACAAGAAAACAGATGGTCGGTTGAATCAAGTTCCTATCCAGGACCCAAAAGGACTTGGGAAACATTTGATTTTATGAAGAGTTTGATGGGTGCTGCTTATTCATTGAAATTAACCAAGATAGATAGGTCTATATTAAGGACTATGATTGGACTTCGTAAATACATTTGTTCTCAGTTCAAACCAAATGTGGCAAAAGCTATGTATGATTATTTCAATGTAAAAAATGTATTGGATTTTTCAATGGGTTGGGGTGATAGGTTGGCTGGATTCTATGCCAGTATGAATACCGAATTGTATGTTGGTGTAGATCCTCGTAAAGAGAATCATCCTATTTACGAAAGACAAGCCAGATATTACGATAATCATTTGACATTCTTTGAAAATAAAAAGAAGACTAAGTTTCATCTTGCCGC
>CETI01013008.1_pt1 | contig 15425 bp, 16 predicted proteins | sample 361441 | NCBI WGS metagenome assembly CETI01 (sample SAMEA2622478, study PRJEB7988) | marine metagenome | biome: marine biome (ENVO:00000447); feature: deep chlorophyll maximum layer (ENVO:xxxxxxxx); material: "saline water (ENVO:00002010), including plankton (ENVO:xxxxxxxx)" | depth 90 m | reverse complement strand
CCAACTAATATATTATCTCTAAATCCGTAAAAAGAAATAGATGATAAAGAAATAGATAATAATACATAAAATAACATTTTTGAAGTATTATAAGGGACGGGGTAATATCTTTTTCCAATAAAATAAGACAAAAATGCCATTGTAGAATAAGCCAACAGCGTGGCTATAGCAGATCCTAAATAGCTATACTTAGGAATTAAAATTATATTCAATAATAATGTAATAATAGCTCCAAATGATGAAATATAAGCAGCAAATTTAGTCATGTCTGTAACTTTATACCAAACCGACAAATTTTGATAAATACCAAGGCAGAAATTAGCAAGTAAAATGATAGGAACTATATACATAGCCTGCCAATACTCAGGGTCTCCAATAAAGATTACTTTTAAAATATCTAATGAAACTACAACTAAAACTAATATTGAGGACCCTATTATGACAAATGTTTCAAGAACCAATGCATAGCTTTGTTTCGAACTTTCCTTGTGAGCTTCACTAAAGAAAAAAGGTTCAATGGCTAATTTATAAGCCGTTGAAAATAATGTCATAAAAATTGCCAATTTATAACAAGCAGCATAAATTCCAATTTCAGTTTTAGCGATGGAAGCAGGAAGTAGGAAGTCTAATAAAATTCTATCAAATGTTTCATTAATACTAAAGGCAAGTCCTGAAATTAAAATTGGGAAGCCATAAGCTAACATTCTTTTAAGCAATTTAATATTGGCCTTGTAGTTAATTTCAAAATAGAAAGGAGCTAGCAGCAATAATGAAACAATACTGGCAATTAGATTCGCAATAAAAATATATGCAACTTCAAAATTTTCAACGTATATAGATTGTAATATTTTATAATCATTAGCCATATCTTTCAAATAAATTAAGAGAAAAACATTTAATGAAAAGTATACTAGAATATTAATGATTTTGACTATTGAATATTTAAATGCGGATCCTTTTAATCTTAAATAAGCAAAGGGAATAACAGTAAGTACATCCACAACCAATATCCATACAACTATGCTCAAATAACTTGAACTAATTCCGATAAAATGTGAAATATTGAATTTGAAAATACTAAATAAAGAAGCAAATAAAATAGAAGAAATAATTATTGAAATTGCAGCAGTATTTAATACGTTTTTTTTGTTTTTTTCTTTATTATAAAATCTAAAAAATGAGGTTTCCATACCGAGAGAAAGAATAACATTGAAAAGAACGATATAAGTGAAAATAAGTGAAATTGTACCATACTCTGAAGACTCACTAATTACACTTTTATCAGTATGAAGTCTAAGAAGAACAACACTAATTATTCTGGGGAAAACAGTTGCAATGCCGTAAATAAATGTTTGCTTAAATAATTGAATGAATTTTGCCAAACTGTAAGTCTTTATAATCTAAAAATAAACTAATAATAATTGGAAAACAAAAAGGGTTGGTATCGGTCTATCCGTTTAGTGCTTCTGCGCCACCTACAATTTCAAGAATTTCATTAGTAATAGCTGCTTGTCTTGCTTTATTATAAGTTAATTTCAATTGATCTCTTAGCTCAGTTGCATTGTCAGTAGCTTTATGCATTGCTGTCATTCTAGCCCCATGTTCCGAAGCATATGAATCTCTAATAGATTTATATAGTTGTGTCTTTAAAGATTTTGGTATTAATTCAGAAATAATTTCTGTTTGCGAAGGTTCAAAAATATAATCAGAAGATCCTTTTTCTAAATCATTTGAAGTGTTATTTTCGATTGGCAAAAATTGTTCTTTTGTTACGATTTGAGTGGCTGCATTCTTGAATTTATTATATACAACGTGAATTTTATCAAACTCTTTATCGAGATATTTTTTCATCAACAAATCAGCAATAATTGAAATATTTTCAAATGTTAAATCATCAAAAATTTCATTATTTGATTCGATAACATTGTGGTTTTTAGATAAAATATCATTGCCCTTTTTTCCTATGCAAAAGAAAGAAACAGGGTCACTAGAGCTATTGGCTAACCCTATACATTCCTTAATAACATTTGAATTAAAAGCTCCACATAACCCCCTATTTGAAGTAATGCAAACAACTAATACATTTTCAACTTTTCTAGCCTGTAAAAATTCATTTTCAAAATCAACAGAAGAAGATAAATCAACCAGCATTTGTGTAAGCTTATCTGAATATGGCCTCATCGCAGTAATAGCATCCTGAGCTTTTTTTAATTTTGCAGCAGAAACCATCTTCATAGCACTTGTTATCTGCATCGTAGATGATACAGATGATATTCTATTTCTAATTTCTTTTAAATTAGCCATTTATTAAAACTTTGAAACAAGGTCTGCGCATACTTTTTCTAAAGTATCCGTTACCTCTTCTGTTAACTTTCCTTGCTTAATAATTGATAAAATTTTTGAATGCTTATCGTTTAAAACTCTTATATATTGCGATTCAAATTCCTTAATTCTTTCCACTGGAATATCTCTCAATAAATTTTTAGAACCAATATATATAATAGCTACTTGGTCTTCCACTTTGAAAGGATCGTTTTGTGCCTGTTTTAGTATTTCAACATTTCTTTTACCTTTTTCGATAACATTTAATGTTGCTGCATCTAAATCTGAACCGAACTTTGCAAAAGCTTCAAGTTCTCTAAACTGTGCTTGATCTAGCTTTAGAGTACCCGAAACCTTTTTCATAGATTTAATTTGTGCCGAACCTCCTACTCTAGAAACAGATATTCCAACATTAATTGCAGGCCTAACCCCAGAGTTAAACAAATCTGATTCTAAAAATATTTGGCCATCAGTAATAGAAATTACATTAGTAGGTATATAAGCAGACACATCACCTGCTTGTGTTTCAATTATAGGAAGTGCTGTCAAAGACCCGCCCCCCTTAACTATGGAGTTTAGAGAGTCCGGAAGATCATTCATTTCTTTAGCAATCGCATCATCATTAATAACTTTTGCGGACCTCTCTAATAATCTAGAATGCAAGTAAAACACATCTCCGGGGTAAGCCTCTCTACCCGGAGGTCTTCTTAGTAATAATGAGATTTCACGATATGCAACAGCTTGTTTTGAAAGGTCATCATAAATTATAAGTGCAGGCCTTCCAGTATCCCTAAAATATTCACCTATTGAGGCTCCGGTGAATGGAGCATATACTTGCATGGCAGCAGGATCAGATGCATTTGCTGCAACAATTGTTGTATAAGCTAAGGCTCCTTTATCTTCTAAAATCTTTGCTATTCCAGCAACCGTAGAAGCTTTTTGACCAACAGCAACATATATACAATATACAGGCTCTCCAGCATCATAAAACTCTTTCTGATTTAATATAGTATCAATACATACAGTCGTTTTACCTGTCTGTCTGTCACCAATCACAAGCTCTCTCTGACCTCTTCCGATAGGTATCATCGCATCAACAGATTTAATGCCTGTTTGCAATGGCTCATTTACGGGTTGTCTAAATATAACCCCAGGAGCTTTCCTTTCAAGAGGCATCTCATATAATTCGCCTTTTAAATCTCCCTTTCCATCAATTGGATTTCCTAAAGTATCGACAACTCTTCCCACTATTCCTTCACCTACTTTAACAGATGCAATTGTTGATGTTCTTTTGACTGTATCGCCTTCTTTAATATCTGTAGATGTGCCAAGCAATACAATACCTACATTATCTTCTTCAAGATTTAAAACAATACCTTGAGTACCATTTGAAAATTCTACAAGTTCTCCATATTGGGCATTTGAAAGTCCATAGGCTCTGGCTATTCCATCTCCTACAGTTAATACACTTCCTATTTCATTTAAAGATGATGATGAATCAAAATCTTTTAATTGTTTTTTTAATATAGCTGAAATCTCAGCTGGATTTACTTCGGCCATAGTCTCTAATTTGTAAGTTCTTTTTTTAAGTTATTTAAATTTTGTTTTATACTTGAATTGTATTCTTTGCCGTCATATCTTATTATAAACCCTCCGATTATACTTGGATCTACAATATTATTAAGATTAATAGCTTTTGCATCAGGAATATTAATCTTTGACAAAATTTCGGACTCCAATTCTTTATTAATTGGTGATGCCGTAATAACCAAAGCTTCCTTTATATTATTATGCTTGTTATATAATTGTATAAAACTAGTTGCGATATCACCAACTATAGAAACTCTTTTATTAAAAATAAGTAAGTCTAAAAGCTTTATAGTTAGTGAATTATGATTGTCTATAAGAGATAAAATCGCATTTTTCTTATCTCTAGATTTTATCTGAGAATTTGATAATAAGGTTTTAAAATCTGCCGAACTGCCATTTAATTTTTTAACAAGACTCATGTCATTGAAAACTTCATTTACAGAATTTTCATCATGGGCAATTTCATAAACTGCCTTGGCATATCTTATGGCTGCTCTAGACTGCATTAATTAAGCTTAGTTTTATCAAGAATATCTTGAATATTCTCTAATTGTTTTTCTTTATTATCAAGTTCTTTTGAAAGAAGTTTCTCTGCAATATCAAGAGATAAATCCACAACTGTGTTTTTTAATTCTTTCATGGCAGCAGATTTTTCTGTTTGAATTGCATTTTTTGCAGATTCAATAAGTTTGTTGGCTTTCTCAGTTGCCTCGCTTTCGGCATCAGCTATAATTTTTGATTTTATTTCTCTTGCTTCTTTTAACAATGACTCTCTTTGAAGCTTAGCTTCATTTAAAATCTTTTCATTATCTGCTTTCAAATTAGCCATCTCTTCTTTTGCTTTTTCTGCTGCAGCAAGTGCTTCTTTAATTGATTTTTCTCTTTCATTTACTGCGCCTAAAATTGGCTTCCAAGCAAATTTTGATAAAACAAAATAAAGAATCGCAAAGGAAACTGTCGTCCAAAAAATAAGACCAATGTCTGGTGTAACTAAATCCATATTAACTAATTAAAATTAATTCAAGTATCTACTTAATAAGAGATACTACTACTGCAAATAATGCAACTGCTTCAACAAAGGCAATTAATACAATTGCTGACCCTTGAAGTTTACCTTGCATTTCTGGCTGTCTTGCCATTGCTTCCATAGCAGATCCCCCAATTTGGCCAATACCAATCCCTGCACCAATTGCAGCTAAACCTGCACCAATTGCAGCAAATGCTCCATAATCAACTAATGTTTCTTGTAAAAAAATAATTAAACTCATGTTTATAAAATTTAAAATTAATGTTCGTGTTCTTCGATTGCACTACCTATGTATAAGGCAGACAACATTGTAAATATATATGCCTGAATGGCAACAACTAAAACCTCAATAAGACTAATAAATACAGAAAAGAATAAGGATGCTGGTGCAAGCCAAATGCTCTTAAAAATAAATATTAGTGATATTAAGCTTAATACTATTATGTGTCCTGCTGAAATATTAGCAAATAACCTTATCATTAATGAAATAGGTTTTATAAAAATTCCTAAAAACTCTATAGGAGCTAAGAATAATTTCATAGGCACAGGGATGCCTGGCATCCAAAAAATATGTTTCCAATAATCCTTATTAGCCACAAGAGTTGTGATTACAAATGTAATAGCTGCTAATACAAAGGTAAAGGCTATATTTCCGCTTAAGTTTGCGCTAAAAGGGAAAAAAGGGATAAGCCCCATCACATTGTTTATCCAAATAAAGAAAAATAGTGTCAACAGAAAAGGCATGTATTTTTGATAATGTTTTTCACCAATCATTGGAACAGCCACTTCGTCTTTAATAAACAAAATAAGAGGCTCCGTAAACTTTCCAAGACCCGTAGGTTCTCCTTTATTAGAGATAGAATATGTTTTTGCCGTGGCAATAAAAATTAAGGCTAGTAAAATCATAGAAATAAACATTGAAAAAACTAGCTTAGTAACAGAAATGTCTAGTGGTTTTTTGTTAATAACGATTCCATTAGAATCATATATAATGTTTTTTTCTCCTGTTTGAGCAGCATAAAATATCTTTTCATGATACTTGACAAATTCTTGATTTTTTCTATTGACAATAACCTTTCCTGAGTCATCATGATTAAATTCAGACGAAAGGAATGTAACTAAGCCGTTGTCTGTCCACAAAATAATTGGGAGAGGAAATGAAATTGAATGCCCATCAACATCCATAATATGAAATTCGTGAGAATCCTTAATGTGATGCATAATCATCTCATTAACATCAAAATCTTTAGAATTATCAGATTTTTCAAAAGGAATTGCAAAAATGTTTGCAGAAAAAAGGAGGAAAAAAATTAAGGAAAAATTTCCTGTAAATCTTAAAAGCATTTTTGCTAAAATTTCTTCTAATTAATATGGTTGCAAATGTACATACATAAAAGGAAATTTCAAACAAAAAAAAAGAAGAAGTTTTAAATATTATTGAAGGTTTTTTTAAGAATAATTATTTCAATTCCTAAGAATAAAAAATACACAGGGAAAAAATGAAACACAAGCTTAATAATATTATAGTCTGAATAAATATTATAGTAGAGAAAGAAAACGATTGTAGCAAGCATTTTTATAAAAGTTAATAGAATGAAAAAACTGAGAGGATTTGACAACTGAAATAAAATATTTAACCTTGAGCTAAACAGAAATGCTGTGACAGCAAAATAATTAAACAAATAAATTGATACAAGCGGGATTTCGTGAGATAAAAAAACCTGAGTTTTAACATTTGAATGGACAATGTATAAAATGGCTGAGAAAATAGTAAGGAGGAAAAAAAATTTATTTTGTTTAAAAATATTATTCATTTTTTTTTACTTGACTAATAGTAAAATATATGGCCATAGATATAGAAAGCAAAGAAAAAATAATAGTGAATAAATTAAAAGAATTAGAAAAATATTTGTCTAAAGTGAACCCCAAAAAAACTCCACTACCAATCACTATTAGCATTTGGAATGCTAGTTGTGAAAAAATTATAAAATTATGCAGACTTTTCTTTCTTTTCTGTTGGTTTTTCTTCACTATTGTTTAGTTCTTTAACGCCGCCTTTCATAGAACATGTAGCATTAAAGGTAGCTCCAGGCTCAACAGAAAGTTTTGCAATTTCTACCTCACCCTCGATATAGGCTGATGATCTTAATGTTAGCATACCTGAGAGCTTAAGTTTGCCTGAAAAACCACCTTCAAAATCAGCGTTTTCGCCTTCTAAACTTCCGTTTATAACACCCGTTTTTCCTACTACTATTTTACCTGAGGTTTTAATATTTCCTTTTATATTTCCTTCAATCCTAAAATCCCCTTCACTAAAAATATCACCCACTAAAGTAGTGCCTTGCGTAATCATATTTTGTTGATTTGTATTGCTCATAATTTAATTAATTATTAAACTTATCTAAATTTTTATGAATTTGAATCGTTTTGTAATTATCAGATGATATTACAAAAAACGAATCTGCCTGAATGTCAATAGAGTTTTCAAGTCTTTCAGTTAGCCCTAGGCTTCCATCATAACTTTTAAGTCCATGTACTACAACAAATGTAATAATATTATTGTAAAAATCTTCAGATACTCTTAAATCAAGGTAATCTATATTGTCAATATATGCCTTAAGCTCCTGAATTTGATTATTTATAAGTTCTTCAGATTTTGTGTCAAAAGTGTAGATAATTTTGTAATTATCCGATAGTTTATTTTCCAAAAACTCTTCATTTTTTATTGTTGGTAGAATCTCCGATAAAATTAATTCTGCCTCTTTCCCCTCAAGAGTACTAGAATAATTCATCTTTATAAATTTCAAAGCCTTTTCATATTCTTTAAATCCGTATAATCTTGCTATTGCTAGCGCTTTTAAAAATTCGAATTTTGTAACTATCGGCTCTCCATTAAAATTTAAAATATTTTCATCGCATTCCTGAATAACCTTGAGATAGTTTTGTTGATTATACTTTGAGTATAATTCCTGATAAACTTCAACAGCATTTTGAACATTGCCAATAGCAGATTTTGGGTCTAATAATATTGTAGCATATTTTGTGTCACTATGATTTACAATAATATCGTTTCTAAATTGTTCAGCTTGATTTAAAGAGTCTAGTTCTAAAAAGTTTTTATATATGAAATATTTTGATGGTGGAATTAGGCTATTTAAAGGCTGGTTTTCAAGTAGTGCAAATAATTTATTATTTGAAATATAATACTCTTCAAATTGGTCTTTATAAATAGCGCCTAATCGGAAATAAGCATTATTTCTCTGATTATTGATACTGTCAATTATTAATGGATCTTTTGGGATTAGTCCAATATAATAATTAGCAGAAAAAATACTATCCTTATTTATTGACACATCGTTGTTCTTTGCTTTTTTGTCGGCTTTTGATGATGGTGATATAGACCACCTCCAATTATCTTCAAGTCTTCTGTTGCCCCATCTATTTTTAAAGTCATTTTTACCGAAAGCAACTGCTGTTTGATTATAAAAATAAAATAAAGCGAGGTCTGAGTTTACGTTAGAATCTAAAGAGTTTGAGTTTCCATAATTTTTGTTTTTTTGTTTGGATTGCTCTTTTTGGGCTTGAAGTTTCAGAATATAAGTGTTAAAATATTCTTCCCTTTGATCGTCAGACATTTTAACTAAATTAATTATACTATCTAAATCGCTGGAGAGAGTTTCATAAAAAATTAAATCGTCTAGATTTTCCCTTTTTTTCTTTATTCTTCGAAATTCTCTTGATCTAGTGTTAAGTTCACTTAAAGTACTGTCATAATATAATCCTGCCTTTAGATATTCCTTATTTCTAAAATTCAATTCTGCCAATTCTCTATAATTTTTCGCTATTAGTATTTCATCATCCGGATCTGACCTCAATGATTTATTGAAATTGATTACTGCTAAAGAGTCTAATTGATTAGAATCTAACTCTTCAGTCAAATTTGCTTTTTTTAAGTTTAGCATGGCAATCTGATAAAAAATAATATCTGTAAAATTATTGTTTTCGAAATTTTCTGTAAGAAGTTTCAATTCTGCTATTTCTGCATCTATTGAATCTGTAACCATAGATCTTTTTATAAAAGAGTTAATGTAAAATTCTCTTGGAATTTTTCTGTGCAAATCAATGATTTCTGAATATAATGTGTATGCTGTATCTGATATTGAAAGGTCCTGGTATAGTTGTGCAAGAAGGAACGTCTTTCTTAAATTGTTTGTAATATTCTTATGCTGTTGATTTGATTTTTTTAAATAGTGGGTTGCGCTATCTATCTCTTCAATATTAATAAAGGCTTGAGCTATATATGAATTTGCAATTGACTTTTCTTCCGTCAAAAGATTCTCCTCCTCGAGTAATTCTTTTAAGTTATCAATTGCATACTTGTTTTGATCAAGTCTAATATTAATCTTTTCTTTCCAAATTTTAACTTTATTAATATATTCACTTGTAGGATATTTATATAAAATGTAATTGAATGCTTCCAAAGCTGGGATAAATCTATTATCATAATATCTTGATTTCCCTAAAAGAAAATATGCTTGATCCATTATAGGGTTCCTTTCTTTTCCGTCAACATTCATAGAATGCTTTTGAATAGCTAAAGTTGCTTTTTCTTCAGATCTTGTAAAATTAGTTTCTCGCTCTTCATCATCTAAGTCATAATACTTAAACTTTTCAATGGGAATTAAATTCCAAAAGTTTTCTCTAATATCATTTTCTAAATCTGATAATCCTTCAGCATATAAATTATTACCGTTAAACAGAAAATTATACTTTGTTGTTAAAGAGTGAAAATTTTTATTCAAAAATTTATCTTTTTTTCTAGAGCAGCCCGCTAATAATATAACGACTAACAAAAACAGGAAAATATTTAATAATGATTTTTTCAATATTTAAACTTAGTATTCAATTTTATAAAACATAATATAGATAATGATATTGTGCTTTGGACAAAAATAGTCATCTTTTTATTATAAGATAGAAAATAAGTAAATTCGTATAGAAACAAGAAATGGAGTTGGTAAAAATTACTTTTAAAGTTGATGGTTTGGAAACGTCCGTTAAAGGAAATAGAAAGCAAACTGTCTTAGATACTGCTATTGAGAATGACATTGATGCGCCTTATTCTTGCAGAGGTGGGGCATGTGCAACTTGTATAGCAAAATTGAAATCAGGCTCAGTTGAATTAGAGCAGAATTATATTTTGACAGATGGAGAAATCGAAGAGGGATTAATAATTACTTGTCAAGCATATCCTACATCGGATGAAATATATGTAGATGTTGACGATATTTAAATTAATTCTTCTACTCTTTTTAAAATTGTTTTTGTCTTAATACTATTAATAGCGTCTAAATAATCCCTTGGGCAATTGGAGCCATATATAGTAACGGGTAGTTTAGGATAGCTTTTTATATCAGGTGTTATAGAATTTATTTCAGGCTGCATATAAGGAGCATACCCTGTGAATGGGTGTGTTGCCCCCCATATTGTTAGCACATGAATTCCGAATAATGATGCTATATGACCATTTGCAGAATCCATTGAAATCATTAAATCAAGATTAGAAATAATACCCATTTGCTCTTCTAAAGAATAATCTGTTGAAATATTGTAAGTATTCTTGTTTGTTTTACAAATTTCTTTAATTTTTTTAGCCTCATCTCCAGGTCCTCCAAAAATTAATATCTCATATGTGTCGTTTAAAAAAGCTATTATTTCAATGATTTTGGTCAAAGAGTATTCCTTACAAACATGACCTGCAAAAGGGGCAATACCGATGATCTTATTTTGGGTATTAAACTTGTAATTTTTATTAGAAATATTAATCTTTTTATAATATTTAAAATTTCTTAAATCTAGTTTAATATTCAACCTGCATAATACATCTGCGTATCTTTGGTGCATTGATTTTAATTGTTTAAACGTAACTCCTTTTATTAATTCTTTTTTTTCTTTTCTTCCTTTATCAAGTATAAAATTTGCTTTAATATTATTGCAAGAAAGGGCTGAAAAAAATCTTAACAACTTGGTTCTTAAGACGTTGTGGAGGTCTAATACATAATCTGGATTTAAATTATTAATATCCTTTGAAAGAGAGTATAAGCCAGAAAGTGTTTTATGTTTTGGTTCAAAGAAAATAAAGTTAATATTGGGTACTTGACTAAATAATGCAGAAAAAAACTCCGTGGTAAGAATTGTAATTTTTATTTCAGGGTGTTTAGACCTTAGCAATCCTATGACAGGTACTGTCATGGCTACATCCCCAAATGAAGATAGTCTTATGATTAATAAATGCTTTCCCAAAATAAACTATAATATTTATTGATAATCTTCGTAAGACTTTTCCTCTACAAAGCCTGAGTCAGTTAACAAATTAATCGATTTTTTTATATCACTTCTTTTATCATTTGTAACATACACGGCTCGAGCTAATTGAACAAATTGGTCTCCAAAATTCTTATTTCTTTCACACTCTCTAATATCATCTTCAATTACCCATAATTGACTATTAATAGCGCATAAATTATTATAAAGAGTTTCTAGGTCTAAGCCGTACTTATTAAACAATTCTTTAGCTAAAGGATCTAGTTCGTTATGTTCTTTTTTAATATTAACTAGTTTTTTTTGGTCACTGATATTTGACATTTTTAATTCTAGTATTGATAATTTATCCAGCAATTCACCATTTGATACTTCTACTTTCATATTATATTTTTTGAGTTTCTAAAAAGGATAGGAGTTAATTAAAATAATTGTTAAAATGGTCATTTCAATAAACAAGTTCATCTTTAATTCAGAAATTATTTTTATCAAAGTTACCAGAAAAGGGAAGAATAAGAAAATCGAATACTCATTAATTAATAAAACCAAAATCAAAGAATTTAAGAAAAATATTAGAAGGAAAAGATTTTTTATTCTTTCTGAAAGATTTTTTCCAAAATACTTAAAAGAATAAAATATAAATAGAATACAGGATGAAACTGCAAAAGACCAATGAAAATAATCATTATTCATTGATGCTTTGTCAGCGTTCAAGGCTATAATAGATAAATCTAAATAGTTAATTATAAAATCTCCGTTTAATGTTTGTAATGAAGTATAGCTTGTGTAAAATAAAAGCAATAGAGTTGCTACTAAAAAGCCACATATTAACTTTAATATAATTTTAAGATTAATTTTATAAAAAAAATAAATTCCTAAAACAATAGTTATTAAAAAGAAAATATTATAAGGGTTAAAAAAGCATGAAATTGCTAACCAAAAACCTACATCAAATAATTTTTTACTTATATTTTTATTAGATTTTAAGCTATATATCCTCCTTATAGATAGCAATAAAAATATATATGAAATATCAATATTAATATCTGTTGGCATTCTAAAATATACTCCGCTGAAAAGAATTAAACCTAGAGTGGTGAATTGATTGTTTTTTAAAATTGAATTTTTTGAAATAATAAAGAGTGATAAAAGAAAGGCTGAAATTAAAGCGGTTAAAGAAATAAAGTCATTAAATGAAGTATGTCCGTTTTTAAGAACAAGCATGATTGTTAGCGACACAATTGAAGCCGTAATCACTTGAGGTAATTTTGTAATTTTAAAAAACCTTATTATCATATAAAGATTAGTATATTTGCAAAGTAAATAATTATATATATAATGAAAGACATCTTTTATGCCATTGAAAATCTTTTTGTTAACTATTTTTTTATTCCATTTGATGCATTAAGAGAAATTGGTGATTATAATTGGTGGTTATCCAATATAATGGCCTGGATATTTTTAGCCATTGGCTCCACTGCTTTTTGTTACTGGATGATTCAACTAAAAAAATTTGATGATAATAATGAAGAAGACAAGACAATTACAGCTCACGATTATTTATAGATCAAATCCAATATCTCCCCGATAGTTCATTTTTTCAAAACTAATATTTTTAATAGAATTGTAGGACTTGTCCAAAGCTTCTTTTACTGTGGCTCCCATTGAAGTTATAGCAATTACCCTTCCGCCGTTTGTCTTCACCTTGCCCTCTTCATACTTAGCTCCAGCATGAAAAACTATAGAGCCTGAAACTTTATCTAAACCAAATATTTCTTTGTTTTTTTCATATTGCTCAGGGTAGCCTCCTGACACCAAAAAAACGGTAGCTGATTCTTTATTGTCGATGATAACTTCCTGATGATTTAGCTGACCTTTACTTACTGAATATAAAAGCTCTAATAAATCAGATTTAATTCTGGGTAAAACGGCCTCTGATTCTGGGTCACCCATTCTCACATTATATTCAATCACATATGGCTCTTCTTTTACTTTTATAAGTCCGAAAAATATAAATCCTTTATAGATTATTTTGTCTTTCATTAAGCCGTCTATAGTTGGTTGAATTATTTTTTTTTCAACCTTTCGCATAAAATCTTTTGTTAAGAATGGGGGAGGAGAAATTGCTCCCATGCCTCCTGTGTTTAAGCCTGTATCACCTTCACCAATCCTTTTATAATCTTTTGCACTTGGTAATAATTTATAATTTTTTCCATCTGTTAAAACGAAACAACTTAATTCAATTCCATCCAAAAACTCTTCGACTACGACACTTTTGCTGGCATCCCCAAATTTTGAATTTAATAACATTTCTGTCAATTCATTTTTTGCTTCGTTAGGATTGTCAATAATTAATACACCCTTCCCTGCTGCTAAGCCATCTGCTTTTAAAACATAAGGAGGAATCATTGAGTCTATATATGAAAATGCATCGTTTATGTTTTCGGCGGTGAAAGTTTTGTGAGATGCTGTTGGAATATTGTGTCTATTTAAAAACTCTTTTGCAAAATCTTTGCTTCCTTCAAGCTGAGATGCATGCTTGTTTGGACCTATTACAATAGTCTCTTTGATCTCATCATTTGCACTGATATAATCACTTAAGCCATTTACGAGAGGAACCTCAGGTCCAATTATAACCATTTTAATCTCAAACTTTTTAATAGCTTCTACAATATCTTCAAATTGGTTAACCTGAAATTGTAAGTTAGTAGCTATTTCCCTTGTTCCCGAATTTCCAGGAGCAACATATAAATTTTTACACAAAGCACTTTGTTTAATTTTATAAGCGAAAGCATGCTCTCTGCCACCTGAGCCTAATATTAATACATTCATTAAAATTTAAAATTTAGTATGCCTTTTTTTGACCTGTTAAAAAATTAATTGATGTCAAAAATACAATATTTAAATCCAAGATTAAAGACCAGTTTTCTAAATAATAAATATCGTACTTTACCCTATTAATTATATCCTCGTCTTGTTCAATTTCTCCTCTAAAACCTTTTACCTGCGCTAAACCCGTTATGCCAGGCTTTACAAAATGACGGACCATAAACTTGTTTACAGACTTAGAGTATCTTTCGTTTTCTTTAATCATGTGAGGTCTAGGGCCTACCACAGACATGTTGCCAATCAGCACATTAAAAAACTGAGGGAGTTCATCAAGACTTGTTTTCCTTAATATTTTTCCAATAGCAGTCACCCTCTCATCGTTTTTTGTGGCTTGTTGAATATCTGCGTCAGTATTTTCAATCATTGACCTGAATTTATAACATGTAAATTCCCTGAATTTAATGCCATTTCTTGTCTGTTTAAAAAAAACTGGGCCACGGCTCTCAATTTTAATTAAAAGTGCAATAATTGGGGTAATCCATGAAAGAAAAAGTATTATTATTAGTAATGAAAAGGTAATATCAAATACGCGTTTTAAAAACGTATTAAAATCATTGGAAAGCGGCATCTCTCTCAAAGATTGAACTGTAGAAAGCCCGTAGGTATCCGTTTTTAATTTTTTTGATAATAACCCTCCCCTTTTGGAAATAAATTTTAATATTTTAAAGTTATTTTCACAAAATTCAATGAGAAGATTGATTTGATTTTCATCTAATTCGTTAGCAGAACAATAAACTTCATCAATATTTCTTGATACTATAAAATCAAAACATTCCTCAAGATTTAACTCTGATGCATTATTAAACTTGAATGTCTTTCGATTTTCATAACCTAGCTCCTTTTGATTAATAAAAAACTCTTTTAGCTCTGAAACAGATTCGTTGTTCCCTATAATGATGGTCTTCCTAAAATTACCCCCAAAACCTAGCCTATAACTTTGTAGTGCATAGAACAGGGTGAGCTTAAACAATGATGTTAATAAAAATGTATAGAAGAGAAAAAATAAAGTCTGAAATAAACCAGGATTTGGGTTTTCAACGACTCCAAAAAAAGCAAAAACAGCAATAGAGAATAGCAATAATTGATAAAAAATATAGTAGATAATTCTAATCAACTTAGTAAACCTATAGACCTCATAAAAATTGGTTATCATTGCTGAAATGATCCATAGCGTAGAAAAAACTAAGACAGGAATAGGCTTAAGCAGGCTTCTGTCTAAAAACAAATAAATGAAAGAACTAACTACCAATAAATCAAAAACTATAGAAATCGGTCT
>CETI01100675.1_pt1 | contig 15448 bp, 14 predicted proteins | sample 361441 | NCBI WGS metagenome assembly CETI01 (sample SAMEA2622478, study PRJEB7988) | marine metagenome | biome: marine biome (ENVO:00000447); feature: deep chlorophyll maximum layer (ENVO:xxxxxxxx); material: "saline water (ENVO:00002010), including plankton (ENVO:xxxxxxxx)" | depth 90 m | reverse complement strand
AACGAATCAATTTGATTATGAATCTATGCTTTGTTATTTACAAGTAATTATAATGACAAATTTTAAATTATTCATTGATCTTACTAGACTTAATAGACCAATTGGTTACATGCTACTTTTCTGGCCATGTATATGGGGATTAACTATAGCTTATGATTTTAATTATGATTTAAACAAATTTTTCTTTTATTCTTTTCTTTTTTTTGCAGGATCAGTATTGATGAGATCAGCGGGATGCATAGTAAATGATATAGTAGACAGAAATTTTGATAAAAAAGTTGAAAGAACAAAAAATAGACCAATTGCTTCTGGAAAAATTACTATATTCAAAGCATTATTATATGCAGGCACCTTATGTGTATTAGCCTTTCTTGTTTTAATTAATTTTAATTTTTTGACAATAGTTTTGGCCATAGGATCAATGCCTTTGGCTTTTTTATATCCTTTAATGAAAAGATTTACTTATTGGCCTCAACTATTCTTAGGGATTACTTTTAATTATGGTTTAATACTTGGCTGGACTTCTATAAATGAAAATGTGGGTATTTTACCTATTATATTTTATTTTGGAGCCATATTTTGGACACTCGGTTATGACACGATTTATGGATATCAAGATATTAGAGACGATGAGATAATTGGAGTTAAATCAACATCAATAAAATTTAAAAATAATCCAAAAAAAATTTTAATTTTGTGTTATTTGATAACAATTATTTCTTTGATAATAACAGGAATATTGATGAATTTTAATTATATATATTTTTTATTTTTAATAGTTCCTTTATTTCATTTATTTTATCTTCAAATATTTAAATTTAATAAAAACGATCCTTCAAATTGTTTAAAAATTTTCAAATCAAATAACATTTTTGGATTAATAATATTTATAAATTTAATTGTAGGAAAGTTTTCTTTGACTCTATGAACAATATAGAAATTCTTAAAAGATTATACAACGATTATACAAGAAAATTTTTATCTAAAATTTTAATTTCTGTATTTTTTTCTTTAATTGTTGCTGGTAGCACAACCTCTATAGCTTGGCTTCTAGATCCTGCAATAAAGAAAATTTTTATTGAGAAAGACCAAACATTAATATTTTTAATACCCATTGCAATAGTTGTAGCTTTTGCGGCAAAAGGGGCTTCTCTTTACACGGCTAGAACTATCTTAATTAAAGTTGCGCAGGAAGTAACTAAGATAATGCAATTGCAAGTGGTTAAATCATTCATAAAATCTGATACTGAAATTATAGAAAAAAAACATTCAGGAAAATTTCTTTCACACCTTACTTTTGATATTAGTTTAATAACATCTTTGGTTAGTACTACAATATTAAATCTTACCAAGGATACCTTAACGTTAGTTGGATTAATTGGAGTAATGTTTTATCAAAATTGGAAACTTTCTTTATTGGCATTAATTATGATACCACTAGCAAGCGTTGCTGCAAGATCTTTGGGGAAAAGAATGGGAAAAGTTACTACTCAGGCACAGGAAAGGTCTGGTCTTTTAAATTCTTATTTATTAGAAATTATGAAAAATCATAAAATTATTAAAATTTTTCAAACTGAACCATTTGAATTTAGTAGGGCAGAAATTTTTATAAATAATTTAAAAGAAAAAATAGTAAAAATTCAAATAGTTCTTCAAAGAGCTTCACCAATTATGGAAACTTTGACTGGAATCATGATTGCAGGACTAATTTTTTATTCAGGAAAACTAATAATTAAAGAAGAAATAGAAATAAGTAATTTTTTTTCATTTCTGGCGGCTATGATGCTGGCCTATCAACCAGTAAGATCTTTAGCAACACTTAATATGTCTATAAACCAAGGCTTATCAGCGGCAAGAAGAATACTGCCATTAATTGATGTAAAAAATTTAATCATTGAGAAAGAAAATAGTAAAGAACTTAAAATTTCCAAAGGAACTATAATTTTAAATAATGTAAATTTTAAATATAATAAATCCGATGATGAAGTTTTAAAATCTATAAACTTAGAAATTGCAGGTGGAGAAATGACTTCACTTGTTGGTCATAGTGGAGCTGGAAAATCAACAATATTAAATTTAATTCCAAGATTTTATGATGCAAGTTCAGGTAATATCATTTTAGACAATCAATCTATTTATGATGTTACAATTTCATCTTTAAGATCTAATATTTCTTTAGTTAACCAAGATACAACGCTATTTGATGATACAATCAAAAATAATATTGCTTATGCAAATAGGAATGCTAACGATAATGAGATATTTGAGGCTGCCAAACTATCTTTTTGTGATGATTTTATTAACAAGCTTCCTGAAAAATTCGACACTCTGATTGGAGAAAATGGATATAGATTGTCCGGAGGTGAAAAGCAAAGACTTTCTATTGCAAGAGCTATGTTAAAAAAAAGTAAGATAATTCTTTTAGATGAAGCAACATCATCTTTAGATGCTGAAACTGAAAGCAAAATACAAGAGGCAATAAAATTTCTTACAAAAGATAGAACTACATTAGTTATTGCTCATAGATTATCAACAATTATTAAATCAAAAAAAATATATGTAGTTAATGAAGGAAAAATTGTTGCCAATGGTTCGCATGCAGAGTTATTAAATTCTTCAAAAATTTATAAAAATTTTTACGAAAAACAATTAAGAAAAGATTAATGTTACTAATTTACAGGTTATTAATAAATTTTATATTATTAATTTCTCCTGTAATTTTAATTTATAGAATTTTAAAGAGAAAGGAGGATTATAAACGTTGTATAGAAAAAATTGGAATTATAACTAAAAAAAGAAATAAAGGTAAATTGGTTTGGTTTCATGGATCAAGCGTTGGGGAAATCTTGAGTATTATTCCTTTAATTGAAATTTTAGAAAAAAAAAAATATATAAAACAAATTCTTTTAACTTCAAATACATTAAGCTCAGCAAATGTATTTAATAAATTAAAATTAAAAAAAACAATACATCAATTTTGTCCTATAGATTCTAATTTTGTTACAAAGAGATTTTTAAATTATTGGAAACCATCTTCAGTATTTTTTATTGAATCTGAAATTTGGCCCAATTTAATTATTAACGTAAAAAAAAAAAATATTCCTCTTGGTTTAATTAACGCTAGAGTAACTAGAAAATCATTCAAAAAGTGGAATAAAATATCTTTTTTCTCTAAATTAATTTTTAATAAGTTTGACTTTTGCTTAACTCAAAACTCAGAAACTAATAATTATCTTAAAAAATTGGGTGCCTTAAATATTAAAAAAATCGGAAATTTAAAATTTTCAGAAACAAGTTTAAAAAATAATGAGAGATTAAAGAAGAATGTAAAAAATTTTTTTAATTCTAAAAAAATTTTATTTGCAGGTGTTAGCACCCATCCGGGTGAAGAAATATTTTGCGCACATGTTCATCTAAGTTTAAAAAAACAATTTCCAAACAGGGTTACAATTATTATTCCTAGGCATATTCATAGATCGGTTGATATTAAAGGCGAAATTGAAAATCTAGGTCTAAAAGTTCACCTACATAGCGAAAATAAAATAAAATTAGATAAAAAAATAGATATATATTTAGTAGATACTTTTGGAGAAACAAAATCTTTTTTAAAAATTTGTAAAGTTGTTTTTTTGGGTGGATCTTTGATAAAGCATGGTGGTCAAAATCCTTTGGAAGCTGCAAGATTTGGATGTAGAGTTATGCACGGACCAAACATAAGTAACTTTTCAGAGGTATATAGTTTGTTAAATAAAAATAATATTTCTTTAAAAGTTAATACGTTTAATAATGCAAAAAAAATTATAAAACAAAATTTATCTAGTAATTTTAGCTCAAAGAATATTATTAATAAGCTAAATGCTATAGGAAATAAAGTCCTAATTTTAAATAAAAAAGAGATTATAAAATACATTAAATGAAATTTAAAAAACCTAAATTTTGGGATAATAAAAATTTATCATTTTTAGCAATTTTATTATTACCATTTTCTTTAATATTTTATTTTTTTTCATTTATTAAATATTTTAAAAAATCTAAAAAATTTTCTATTCCGGTTATATGTATTGGAAATATTTATGTGGGTGGTACAGGTAAAACACCACTTGCTATTGAAATATATCAAATAACAAAATCTTTAGGAAAAAAACCAGGATTTATAAAAAAATATTATAATTACTTAGAAGATGAAATTAATATGCTAAAAAAAATTGGTCCAACTTTTTTTAATAATGAAAGAGAAGAAGCTATAAATCTATTAATTCAAAAAGAATGTAATCTTGCAATACTAGATGATGGGTTTCAAGACTCTACAATTAAAAAAGATTTTTCAATTATTTGTTTTAATTCAAATCAATGGATCGGCAATGGCTTTATAATTCCATCTGGTCCATTAAGGGAAAAGCTTTCATCTATAAAAAAGGCCGATTGTATATTTATAAATGGTGATAAAAATATTAAAATAGAAGAACAAATTTTTCAACACATCTCAAAGAGTACAAGAATATTTTATTCAGAATATAAAATCTTAAATGTTGAAAAGTTTCAAAATAAAAATCTATTCGCTTTTGCTGGAATCGGTAATCCATCTAATTTTTTTAATTTATTAAAAAAAAATAATTTAAATGTAGTTAAATCTGAGTCATTTTCTGATCATCATTTTTATTTGGAAAAAGAATTTAATAAAATTTTAGAAATGGCAAAAAAATTAAATGCAATTTTAATAACTACAGAAAAAGACTATAATAGGATGACTGATGAACAAAAAAAATATTGTGATTTCGCAAAGGTAGATCTTTCTATAGAAAATAAAAATCAGTTTATAGATTTATTAAGAGATAAAATATGAAAATACTGAAATATATTTTTGAATATATATTTATATACTTTTTATTTATTATTTTTAAAATAATTGGATATAAAAATGCATCCAACCTTGGTGAGAAAATTGGTATTATTATTGGTCCATTATTTAGATCTAAAAAAAAAATAATAAATAATTTACAGAATTCTAATATTTGTAAAAACAACGAAGAATGTGAAAAAATAATTAAATGTATGTGGGGAAATTATGGAAGAATTTTAGCAGAATATATTTATTTAAAAGAATTTAAAATAAATAATTATAATAATTATATATCAATCGAGGGATTGGAGTATTTAGAAGAAATAAAAAAAAATAATAAAAGAGTAGTATTTGTTTCAGGTCATTTTAATAATTTTGAACTTATGGCAATGCAGATAGAAAATTTTGGCATAAACCTTGCTGCTATTTATAGACCTTTAAATAATATTTTTTTAAATAAAACTATGGAAAGAATTAGAAAAAACGACATCTGTAAAATACAAATTAAAAAAGGAAAATCAGGAACAAGGGAACTTTTAGAATATTTTAAAAAAGGTTACTCTATTGCATTGATGATAGATCAAAGGGTTAGTGAAGGAATACCGGTAAAATTTTTTAATAGAAATGCTTATACAACTACAATTCCTGCTCAGCTTATTAAAAAATATAATTGTGAAGTTGTTCCAATATATATCTATAGATTAAATAATTTTTATTTTAAGATGAAAATCTACGAACCAATCAAATTTAAAGACGAATTATCCCAAGAAAATATTACACAAGAATTAAACTATAAACTTGAAAAAATGATAATAAAAAATCCTGATCAATGGATTTGGTCACATGATCGTTGGAAATAAATTATTTTGTTTTTTTAAGTTCTTCATATTTCATTGATGCCTCAACATATGAAAAATATGCTTCTTGTAACTCAACATTCCAATAGGTAAGTTTATCTAAGCTAATTTTTTTACCTGAAACTGAACAAATCACATGGTCACCATTTTCAACTATTTGATAATTATTTGGAAGATATTTTAATTTAGCTAATTTTTTAAACATTTTTAGTTTATAAAGTATTACATGAATATAGGAATAATTGGAAGTGGTGCTAGAGAACACTCAATATGTTACAAATTAAAACAATCTACAAAAGTTAAAAAATTATATTGCATACCTGGTAACGCTGGAACAGCTGAAATATGTGAAAATATTAAAGTCAGCTTAAGTAATTTTGATGAATTATATAAGTTGGTTATTTTAAAAAAAATTGATCTATTGATTGTAGGACCTGAAATACCTCTTGTTAATGGAATTACAGATTATTTTGAAAATAAAAATATAAAAGTATTTGGACCTAACAAACTAGCTTCTCAATTAGAAGGTTCAAAAGTATTTATGAAAAAAATCTGTGAAGAATTTTTAATACCATCAGCAAAATTTAAAGAAATTAATAATTTTAAAGAGATAGATAATGTACTTAAAGATTTTAATTTACCAATTGTCGTTAAGTCAGATGGTTTAGCGGCTGGCAAGGGAGTTACTATATGCAACTCCAAACAAGAGGCTGCTAGGGATATAAAAAATATATTAAAGGGAAAGTTTAAAACATCAAAAAAAGTTATATTGGAAGAGTTTCTTGATGGAGAAGAAGTAAGCTATTTTGTAATTACAGATGGTAAAAATTATATTCCGATAGGTAATGCTCAAGATTATAAAAGAATTGGTGAAAATGATTCTGGACCAAATACTGGGGGTATGGGTGCTTATTCACCTACAACTTTAATAAATGATGAGATTGACTTAAAAATTAGAAAAAAAATCATTGAACCAACAATAAGAGCTATGAAAGTAAAAGGCTTCCCCTACAAAGGAATTTTATATGCTGGACTAATGATTAAAAATTCTGAACCAAAGCTTATAGAATATAATATACGTTTTGGTGATCCAGAATGCCAAGTAATAATGATGAGATTAAAAAGTGATTTATTAGAAATAATATTATCAACATTAAATAATAAACTAGACAAGATAAGTATTGATTGGATTAAAGATTATTGTATTACAGTTGTAGCTGCTAGCAAAGGTTATCCTAAAAATTTTAAAATTAAGAAAGAAATAAAAAAAATCAGAGAAATTAAACAAGATTCTAGCCAACAATTATTTCATGCTTCTACAATTAAAGATGAAAAAGGGAAAATTTTTTCAAACGGAGGAAGAGTATTAAGTTCAACAGTTTTAAACTCTTCACTAAAAGAGGCGAGAAATAAAGCTTTAAAGATATTAGATAATATTGAATGGGAAAATAAATACTATCGAAGAGATATTGGTCATAAGGTTATCAAAAAATGAGAATAATATCTGGTTATTATAAAGGAAGAAAACTATTTCAGCCAAATGATAAAAAAACTAGACCTTTAAAAGACTTAACTAAAGAGTCTATATTTAATTTATTGATTCACTCAAAATTTAATAATTTTGATTTAAAAAATTCATTGGTACTTGATTTATTTTCTGGAAGTGGTTCATTTGGAATAGAATGTCTATCTAGAAATACTAAACATGTAACTTTTGTTGAAAATTACAAACCTATAATTCAAATATTTAAAAAAAATTTAAGAAATTTAAAGGAATTAAATAACTATAAATTAATAGAAAAAGATATCTACGATAATAAAATTACTAATTATATAGATAATAATTTTGATTTAATTTTTGCTGATCCTCCATATAAAGAAAACAGAATATTACAATTACTTTCTATAGTTAATAAAAATAAATTTTTAAAAAAAAAAGGCTTACTTGTACTTCACAGAAATAAAAAAAGTGATGAAATTACACATAATAATTTTAAAATTATCGATGTAAGAACTTATGGAATATCAAAAATAATATTTTATAAATTAAAATAATTTTTTTGTCTCTGTTTTAATTAATTCTACTGAAGGTTGGTCAAAAGGATTTATATTTAGAGCTTTTCCCAACAAAATTGTTTCTAAAATAAAAAAAGAAAAAAGATATCCTAATACTTTTTCAGATCTTTCAAATACAGTAAAACTTCTAAACGGAATTTTTTTATTTAAAAATACTTTCTTAGTTGCATTCTTTTGTGCATTTATTATTTGATTGACACTTCTTTTATATAATTTTTTTTGGTTTAGTAATAAATTTTCATTATTTAATTTAATTGATCTTTTTTCATCCAACGAAAAAAAAGTATAAAAGTTTTGCTTCGGACCATCTAAAAAATACTGCATTAAACTATGATTATCTTTTGGCATTGTAGAAATTATTGGAAATATACCTTTGGATTTTTTTCCTAAACTTTCTGCAACTAATTGTTGATACCATTTAAAAAAGTTATCAGAATTCTCATCATAATTTAAAATTACAGAATTTTGTTTTTTTTTATTTAATTCAATTAAGTCACTCACACTTTGGACTATTTTTTTTTCAAAAATTTTGTTTTTTATTAAGTAATTAAATTGTTTGAATTTTTTTTCATTGAAACCCATTAGCATAGCTGGCACCATACCTACTTCTGAAAGAACTGAATATCTTCCTCCAATAAAATTGTTATGTTCTATTATCTCACATTTAAGTTTTTTTGCTAAATTAAATAAATAATTATTTTTTTTTTCAGTAATAATTAGATTTTTATCTTTTTTTTTTAAATACAAATTAACATTTGAAATAGTCTCTAGAGTGTTACCTGATTTAGAAATTATAATATTTGTTGATTTTTTTTTTTCCAAATACTTATTAAAATATTGAAGATTATTGATAAAATAAAATTGTTTTTTACATTTTAAAAAATTGTATATTGCCTCTGCTCCTAAAATAGACCCTCCCATACCAATTATTTTAAATATTTTTTCTTTTTTAAATTTATTTAATATTTTTTTTTTAAAACTGTAATTATATTTTGGGGTTAATGATTTGAATAATTGATCACTATTATATCTAGTTTTCAAACTATTTAAGATTTTTATTATTTTTTTATTTTTTTTTTTATTTGAAAAATCTTCTAATTGAACGAGTTTATTAAACATTAGTTTTTATTTATTTCTTCTAAAATTAAACTTTCAACTTCACTTACCTCACCTGAATCACTATTTGATTGATTTTTTGATAATATATTTTCTATTTCATCAGAATTATTTTCTGTTTCTAATTCTTCCTCTTCTGTAGGTTTTGGTAAATCACCAAAGTATGGTGGTAAACTTAATGGATTTTTCTTTTCTATTAAAAACTCATCACCACTTTTACTTCTTCTTTTTCCTTCCAAAGCATCTTTAAGCCCAGAGCCACATGAGTTTAAAATAAAAAGTGATATCAATATAATTATTAATTTATTTTTATTTTTCATTTTTTATTTTATTAAAAGTAAATAATTCACTAACTATAAGGCATATAATACCTATAGAAATAAAAATATCTGCAACATTAAATATAAACCAGTGAAAACCTTTATAATTTATGTCAATAAAATCTGGAACTGCAGAATAGTAAACTCGATCGAATAAATTGCCTAATGATCCACCTAAAATAATCAGTAAAAAATATATTTTATAATCTTTAGTTGTAATAATAAGGTAAATTATTAAAATATTAATCAATATTATTAAAAATGTAATTATGTGGTAAAATAAACTATCCTCAAAGGAAAGTAGACCAAATCCAATTCCTGAATTCCATACTAATATAAAATTTAAAAATTGATTTACGTAAATATCTATATCACCATTCTCTTCTACATAGTTTAAAATATATATTTTAGTAAATCTATCTAAAAGAAATATAAAAAAAACAATAGAAATATAAAAAATGTTTTTATTTGAAAATAAATTACTCATTAATCAAATACCATGTCTCTCGCATTTTCCTTGTTTAATTTTCCAACAAACTTTACATTTCTCTCCCTCAGCCTTAAATGTTTCTACTAAAATTTCTTCAGTTATACTATCATCATTCGTCAGTTCTGCTCCTGATGTTATACATAGTTCCGCAAAATCAAATTTTTTTGCAAGGTCATATAAATCTTTTTTAAGTTTTATTTTTATTTTCGCTTCTAAACTTGAACCTATCATTTTTTCAGCTCTTTTATTTTCAATACTTACATTTGAGATATCTCTAATTTTAATTAATTGAGTCCATTTTTTATTAAGTTTTTCATTCTTCCAATTATTAGGAATTTTTACAAATTTTTTTAAATGAATACTGCTATTGTCATCTTTACTTATCAATTTATAAATTTCTTCAGTAGTAAAAGATAATATGGGCGCAAACCAACTTAATAAACATTCAAGAATTATATTTAATACTTTAATACAATTTTTTCTTTTATCAGATTCTTTTGGATCACAGTAAAGTGTGTCTTTACGAATATCAAAATAAAAAGCTGAAAGATCCACAGTACAGAAATTTAGTAGCTCTTTGTAAAGATTGTGGAAAGTATAAGATTTGAAATTTTTTTGAAATATTTCATCCAATAAATATAATTTATGCAGCATATATTGTTCTAGCTCTGGAAGTTTATTTAATTCTATTTTTTCTAAATTAGTTACAGAAAAGTTATCATTTAGATTTCCAAGTAAATATCTAAATGTATTCCTTATCTTTCTATATGCTTCTGCATGTTGTTCTAATATAGAGTAATCAATTCTTAAATCTTCAGCATAATTAGATGCTGCAACCCAAACTCTTAAAATATCAGCACCATATTTTTTTAAAATATCTTCAGGAAAAATTGCATTTCCTAATGACTTCGACATTTTGTGTCCTTTTCCATCAACAACAAATCCATGTGATAAAATTGATTCAAAAGGAGCTTTTCCTCGAGTTCCACATGACTCCAATAAAGATGAGTGAAACCATCCTCTATGTTGGTCGGATCCCTCTAAATACATTGATGCTGGCCATTTTAAATCATTTCTTTTTTCTAATACGAATGAATGTGTAGAACCACTATCAAACCATACTTCAACAATATCTTTTAATTTTTCAAAATCTTTTGCATTGTATTTTTTTCCTAAAAATCTTTGAGGATCATCTGAAAACCAACAATCTGAACCTTCTTTTTCGTAAATATTCGCTATATTTTCAAAAACCTCTTCATCAATTAAAACTTCATTTGTTTTTTTTGAAACAAAGATTGGTAATGGAACTCCCCATACTCTTTGTCTTGATACACACCAATCTGGTCTTGTTTCTATCATTGATTTAATTCTTTCCTTGCCTTTACTTGGATAAAATGAAGTTTTATCAAGAGCTTTGAGTGCTTTTTTTCTTAATCCATGACTTTCCATTGAAATAAACCATTGCTGTGTAGCTCTATGCACTAACGGTGCTTTTGACCTCCATGAATGAGGATAGGAATGATTTAATTTTCCATTTGCCAAAAGTTTTTTTAATTCTTTCAATTTTTCTATAACTATAGAGTTAGCTTTAAAAATATGAGTACCTTCAAAAATTGGAATATGTTTTGTATATTTGCCATCATCATCAACAGTTTCTAATGCTTTAATTCCATTATTTAAACATAAATTAAAATCGTCAGGTCCATGACTTGGGGCACAATGTACAAAACCGGTACCTTGATCAACTGTAACAAAGTTTGCTTCCAACATTGGAATATCATATTTATAACCAATACTATAAAAAGGATGATGACAAACAGTTCCTTTGAAATCGCTGCCACTAAGCTCTTTTAAAATTTTAAATTTTTCGATATTACAATCCTTGATAACTGAATTTAATAAATCTTTTGCAATAATAATTTTTCTATTTTTAAATTCATTTTCATCTAGCAATAAAACTTGTAAATACTTCAATTTATTATTATAAGCTAAAGCTTTATTTGCAGGAATTGTCCAAGGAGTTGTTGTCCAAATAATTATTTCTGAATCATTTAGCTCTTTAATTTTGGACTGTTTAATTATAAAAGATGCATAGATTGTATCTGATGTATGGTCCATATATTCTACTTCAGCATCTGACAGTGCAGTTTTTTCTACAGTTGACCAAAGAACTGGCTTATATCCTTTGTAAAGACTTCCTTCTTTCAAAAATTTTCCTAGCTCCCTCACTATTTGAGCTTCTGCATCAAAACTCATTGTTGAATAATAATTTTCCCAGTCACCAATAACTCCCAGTCTTTTAAATTGATCTTTATGAACCTTAATCCATTTATTTGCAAAATCTCTACATTCTTTTCTGAATTCAGTAATAGGAACTTCATTTTTATTTTTTTTATTTTTTTTATATTGTTCTTCAATTTTCCATTCTATTGGAAGGCCATGACAATCCCAGCCAGGAACATAGACAGAATCTTTTCCATCCATTTGATGAAACTTTGTTATAATATCTTTAAGTATTTTATTTAGAGCTGTACCCATATGAATATTACCATTTGCATATGGAGGACCATCATGAAGAACGAATTTCTCTTTACCCTTGGTAGATTTCCTTAATTTATCGTATAAATTTATTTTATCCCAGTATTCGATAAATCCTGGCTCTTTTGAAGGTAAGTTTGCCTTCATAGAAAATTGAGTTTTTGGAAGATTAATATTCTCTTTGCTCATTTATATTTTTAATTTTTTCGTAAAATTAACATCATATTTTATTTGTTTTTTTAGTTGATCAACTCCTTTAAACTTTTTTTCTTCTCTAATAAATTTTATAAACTCAATAATTAGTTTCTTATTATAAAGATTTCTATAAAAATTAAATATATTTACTTCTAAAAGAATTCTTTTTTGATTAAAAGTTGGTCTATATCCTAAATTTGCTATGCCTTTTAAATATTTCCTTTTTTTTGGCAAATATACTTTAACCGCATAAACTCCCGGCTTAGCAATAACATAATTTCCTAGGTCTATGTTGCATGTAGGAAACCCAATTTTTTTTCCAATTTTTCTTCCCTTTTTAACTATACCTTCTACTGTCCAATTTCTCCCCAAATATTTATTTGCTAAATTTAATTTACCGTTAGACAATAATTTTCTAATTAAAGTAGATGAAATTATTTTTGTTTTTTTTAATAAAGTTTCAGGCTTTATAAGTTTATAATTAAATTTTTCTTGAAATCTTTTTAAAAGGAAAACATCACCTTCTCTTTTATATCCGAATCTAAAATTATCACTTACAAAAATATATTTTGGTTTAATTTTATTAACTAAAATATTTTTAATGAAACTATAAGCTTTAACTTTTGAAAATTTGAGATCAAATTTTTTATTTATAATAAAATCAACATCGTATTTTTTAAACAGTTTAATTTTTTGATTTAGATTAGATAGCCTATAATTATAATTTTTTTTGTTAAAAAACATTTTTGGTATTGGATCAAATGTAATAACACCTAACTTAATTTTATTTATTTTATATTTTTTAGCAGCTTTAAATAATTTTTGATGACCTATGTGCAATCCATCAAAATTTCCAATAAGAATTATAGAATTTTTATGAAATGATGCTATTTTGAAATTATTATAAATCTTAATTTTTTTTACCATTTTAATTTAAATTGTGTAAAATTTGTTATTACATTATATTTTTTTAACAAGCTTTCCATATTATCACGTATTTCATTTTTATGGATTCCACCTGAAATAAATAATGAATTATAATTTTGAATATTGGCACCTTTTATATCAGTATTTAAATTATCACCTATACATAAAATTTTTTTATTTCTTGTATTTGTAGATTGATTATAAACTAAAGGATAAGGTTTCCCAAAATAATCGACTTTACCTCCAAGATTTTCAAAAATTTTTGCAACTGAACCAGCACAAAATTCTCTTTTTTCTCCTCTATCTACAATTAAATCTGGATTAGTGCAGATCATTCTAATATTTGTATTAATCTCAAATAACTTTTTATAATATTCTAAATTTTCATCATGTTCATCGAAAAGACCTGTGCATAACAAAAAATCTGCATTTTCAATTTTTTCAACTCTATTTTGTTTAAACAATTTAAATAAATCAAAATCCCTAGGAGGACCAATATGATAAAATTTATAATTTTTCCATTTGGAGTCTAGATGATTTAAAGATGCTTCACCTGATGTAAAAACTTTCTTACATTTATTTTCGTCTAATCCCATTTTCATTAAAAATTTTTGTACTTTTAAGTTAGGCCTTGGCGCATTAGTTAAAAGTATATATTCTTTTTTGATTTCGTCTAATTTGTCTAAAACTTCCAATGAGTCTTTGTATAAATCTATTCCATTATGGATTACACCCCATATGTCTATAAAGAAAAGATCAAATTTAGATACTATCGATCTAAGTCCTTTGTTATCTAAATTTAATGTCATTTTGGAGATATATCGTAAAAATATCAATATTTCTTGGGTTTTTTAGTTTATATATTTAAAAGGGATGTCTTGAAAATATTACATTATGCCTCTATATGATCTCAATATTCAAAGGAGTCATATATGAAGTTTAAGCCTTTGCACGATAGAGTGCTTATAGAAGTTTTGGACAGCAGCGAAAAAACTGCTGGCGGAATAATAATACCTGACACTGCTCAAGAAAAACCTCAGGAAGGTAAGGTTGTTGCAGTTGGTCGGGGAGCAAAGACCGAGGATGGGAAAATTGTACCAATGGATGTTAAAGTTGGTGATAAAGTTCTATTTGGAAAATGGTCAGGAACAGAAGTAAAAATAGACGGTAAGGAATACAGTATAATGAAAGAATCTGACATTATGGGTATTTCTAGTAAATAAATAAATTAAGGAGAAATAATAATGCCTAAAATAGTAAAATTTGACTCAGATGCACGAGCAGCAATGCTAAGAGGAGTTGATACATTAGCGAATACTGTCAAAACAACACTTGGACCAAAAGGTAGAAACGTTGTTATTGATAAATCCTATGGTGCACCAAGAACGACAAAAGATGGAGTAACTGTCGCCAAAGAAATTGATTTAGAAGATAAATTTGAAAATATGGGTGCTCAAATGCTTAAAGAAGTTGCAAGTAAAACAAATGATGAAGCTGGAGATGGAACAACCACTGCAACAATATTAGCTCAGTCAATAGTTAAAGAAGGATGTAAGTATGTAACTGCAGGAATGAATCCAATGGATGTAAAAAGAGGTATTGATGCAGCTGTAGAGCATGTAAAAAACAAATTAATTTCTTCTGCAAAAAAAGTTAAAGACAGTGATGAGATAGCTCAAGTTGGTACTATTTCTTCAAATGGCGATAAAGAAATTGGTAGCATGATTGCTAAAGCTATGCAGAAAGTTGGAAATGAGGGTGTTATAACGGTTGAAGAAGCAAAAAGTATTGAAACTGAATTGGATGTTGTTGAAGGTATGCAATTTGATAGAGGATATCTTTCACCATATTTCATTACTAATGCAGATAAAATGACAACAGAGTTAGAAAATCCTTTAATACTTTTGCATGAAAAAAAATTAACAAACTTGCAAACAATAGTTCCACTTTTAGAAGCAGTTGTACAAGCAGGAAGACCATTGATGATTATTTCAGAAGATGTAGAAGGAGAAGCTTTAGCAACTTTGGTTGTAAATAAACTTAGAGGTGGTTTAAAAGTAGTTGCTGTAAAAGCTCCAGGTTTTGGAGA
>CETI01156291.1_pt1 | contig 15474 bp, 1 predicted proteins | sample 361441 | NCBI WGS metagenome assembly CETI01 (sample SAMEA2622478, study PRJEB7988) | marine metagenome | biome: marine biome (ENVO:00000447); feature: deep chlorophyll maximum layer (ENVO:xxxxxxxx); material: "saline water (ENVO:00002010), including plankton (ENVO:xxxxxxxx)" | depth 90 m | reverse complement strand
GCAGATGATTATTTTATTATTCATGAAGGCCTCAAGTTTCAGGTTATTGATCAAGTTTCTAATTGGTCTAGGATTTCTCTTTTAGATGGTAAAGATGGCTGGGTTAAAACAGTAGATTTTGAAGTTATCAAATAATAATGTTGAAAAAACATTATAATAATTAGATTTTTATTTTAAATACTTGTTCATTATTACTAAATTGTAAGATTATCTATCATATAAATGATTAGGATGATTATTACAGATATATTCAGCTTTCAAAAAAAATATTTTTTAAACCTATTTGTAGGTTTTATAGTTTTACTTTCTCTATCCTTTTATTCTCATGCTCAAGAATGTAGTTTTGGTATTATGGATGAGGTGGATTTTGTGGTAGATACTACCATAACTCAAAATAGTTTTTGGGAAAGTGACACAGAGTTTGTAGGAGAAGACTTTGTGACAGGGATTGAAGTAAATATCCCTGTATGTGGTGAAATAGAGGGCTGTATTCAGTTTTCATTGGTAAGTGATCCTTCTGAAATGGGCTATAGTTATCCTGATATAGGTTTTTCTTCTGCTGCATTTTATGTTTTTTCGGACTCTATTTGGAATAATCAAATAGGAGCAGGTGGATTCCCAATTTCTGAGGATGGAGATGCTTTTCCTGGATCTGATGGTTTTGTACTAGAAGCATCAGAACAACTTTTTTCCTTAAGTTCGTATAATATACCTATTGAAGGTCAGTCTGCTACTTTTATTGTTGTAGTACATTACAAGTGCGCTAGTGCTCCAGCTATTGTTTGTCAAGAGGAGATTATTGAGTTTTCTTTTGCTTGGCCTAGTGAAATGGATGGTCTTATCTTATCTTCTACAGATGTTAGTTGTTATGGGGAGGATGATGGTACAATTGTAGCTAGTTCAATTACAGGTGGAACACCAGATTATACATATGATTGGTATATTGATTCAGCAAGTGGTTCTGACATTGATGGGGATGGTGATTTAGAAGAGTTATATGCTACTACACCCGATACTGTGTTAAATTCTGCCATAGCTGGTGTTTATACATTAGTGGTAACAGATTCAGAAGGATGTATATTAGTAGTTCCCGAAATTAATACGGTTATTTCTGAGCCTGATCCATTAGATATTGTAGAGTTAATCAGTGATGTGTCATGTAATGGAGATGGAGATGGCGAAATAAATATAACAGTGACAGGTGGAACACCAGATTATACTTATTTATGGTCAAATGGCGAGATTACTGAAGATATAACTGATCTCGTTGCGGGCGAGTATACAGTGACTGTAACAGATGATAGTTTATGTGTTCTAACTGAAAGCTTTATTGTTACAGAGCCAGATCCATTAGAGTTGACAGTAGAAGAGATTACAGGTGTGTTATGTCCTGGAGGTTCTGATGGGTCAATAAATATAACAGTGACAGGCGGCACCCCCGATGGAGGCCCATATACATATGCATGGTCTAATGGCGAAACTGCTGAAGATCCTAGTGGATTATCAGCTGGAATATATACTGTGACTGTATTTGATGAGAATGGTTGTTCTGAAACTAGTGGTCCTTTAGAGGTTTTTGAGCCAGAGCCATTAACTACTATAGACGAGATTGTTACTAATGTATCCTGTAATGGAGGATCTGATGGTGCAATAGATTTAGAATTTGCTGGAGGGACACCAGATGGTGGTCCATATGACTATAGTTGGCTTCCTAATGGGGAGACAACACAAGATTTAGAGAATGTGCCAGCTGGAATATATTTTGTAACAGTTTTAGATGATTTTGAATGTATCTATACAGATACGGTACTAGTGACAGAGCCAGATCCACTAGTTTTGACACACAGTCATATTGATGTTGCATGTAATGGAGGTTCTAGTGGTTCAATAGACCTAGCAGTGACTGGCGGTACACCAGATGGCGGACCATATACATATTCTTGGTCAAATGGAGCGACTACTGAGGATATTAGTGACTTAGAAATTGGAACATATACCGTAACGGTAACTGATGACAATTTATGTGCAGAGTCTTTAACTGTTGTAATAGTGGATCCAGATTCATTAGAACTAAGCGTTTTAATTACAGATGTTTCGTGTGCTGGCTTGTTAGATGGTGAAATAGATTTGGAGGTTGCAGGTGGTAGCCCAGATGGAGGTCCATATACATATAGCTGGGACAATGGAGAAACAACAGAGGATATAACAGGATTAGAAACGGGACTATATACTGTGACTGTAACAGATGATAGTTTATGTGTTGCAGTTGAGACTTATTTTGTTCCAGAACCAGATAGTTTGTTAGTCGACATTGTTGTTACTGATGTATTATGTGCTGGCGGATCTGATGGAGCAATAGAACTAGAGGTTAGTGGTGGGTCAGGTGTTTATACTTATGGTTGGAGTACTGGAGCTATTTCAGAAGATATATCGTCTCTTACAGCTGGTCTATATACTTTTACAATTAATGATGGTAGTTGCTCTCAAACAGATACTATTCAAGTATTTGAACCAGATTCTTTATCACTTAATCCTATTGTTTTTGATATATCATGTAATGGTTTAGATGATGGAATAATAGAGTTATCTGTTACGGGAGGTACTCCATTTGGTGATGGAACATATACATATGAGTGGTCCAATGGCGCTACAACAGAAGACCTTAATAATTTGTCAGCTGGAACATATTCTGTTACAGTAACAGATGCAAATGGTTGTATTGTTGAAGGAGATTTTATTATTAATGATCCTGATTCACTAGAAATATCTATAGAAAGTGCTACCGATTTTCTGCTTTGTTTTGGAGATACAATTGGCTCAATAGATATTGCTGTTTCTGGCGGCACACTAGATGGTGGTTCATATACATATTCTTGGTCAAATGGAGAGACTACTGAAGATATAATTGGGTTAACATCCGGAACATATACTGTTATAGTAACAGATGATAATGATTGTGCTGACACCTTGGTTTATGAGATTGAATCACCAGATCCTTTTGTGTTTACTGAATTGATTACTGATGTTTCATGTAATGGTTTTTCAGATGGTGCAATAGATTTAGAGGTCACTGGCGGAACACCTGATGGTGGCCCATATACATATTCTTGGTCTAATGGGGAGACTACTGAAGATATAGGTGGTTTGTCTCCTGGCGTTTATACTGTTGTTGTTACGGATGTAAATTTATGTGTAGATTCAGCTAGTTATATTATAGATGAACTCAATCCTTTGGATATCTCTTTAGATTATGCACCTGATTCATTGGCTTGTTTTGGAGACACAATTGGAAGTATTGAAATTACAGTTTCAGGTGGTACAGGTATAGGAACATATACATATCTATGGGATACTGACGATGCATCTACATCTGAAGATTTAATAGGGGTATTATCTGCAGGTACATATACAGTTATTGTAACAGATGAGAATTTATGTTCAGATTCTTTAACTGTTGTTATACCAGGTCCTGATGAATTACAATTAATAGCAACTGTTAGTGATGCATCATGTAATGGTATAGCGGATGGTTCAATAGATTTAACAGTCATTGGAGGTACACCAGATTATACATTTGATTGGTCCAATGGAGCCACAACAGAAGATATAAATGATTTAGGTCCTGGGACATATACAGTTATTGTAACAGATGAGAATTTATGTTCAGATTCTTTAAGTGTCCCTGTTGAGGAGCCTGATGTATTTGAGCTTACTTCTGTATTTACCTCTCTTGCATCATGTTGTAATGTTTGTGATGGATCTGTTGAGATCAATCTTACTGGTGGGACACCACCATACACTATAATTGGTGATACAACTAATTTATGTATAGGACTTGATACGGTGCAAGTTGTTGATTTTGCTGGCTGTATTTTAGATGTGCCATTTGAAATAGAAACAGACTATTGTATTGATTTTACATTAGCTGCTGAGGCGGAATGTCCTCCAAATTTAACAATTATAGGATTAGATGGCTTAACTGCATATGGTGGTGAAGAGCCATATACTTATGAATGGTTAGATCCAGATGGAAATCAAATTACCATTGGTACCGATGTTGATGGCGATGGTGCTGAAGCCCAGATATTAGTTGGTGAGGCTGGTATTTATACAGTAATTGTTACTGATAGTGGCGGGGCATGTGAAACGTCAGCTACGTACGAGTATGCTTATGAGTATATAGAGCTTGACTATGCAGTCGTAGATACAGCATGTTTTAATGAATGTAATGCAACGGTAAATATTATTCCTTCTGATAATTTTCCTGCTGGCTGGAGAGTTTTTTATTCATCTAATGATTTAGATGGTAATGGTATAGCAAATATTGATAGTGATGGAGATCCTGTTGATAATGATATAGATGGTGATGGTATTGATAATGATCTAGATGATGATATAGATGGTGATGGTGTAGATACTGATGGTGATGGTGTTTGTGATATCAATTGTAATGATATCCCTAGTATTATAGGTGATACAGATACATATCCAACAGCATCAGCTTATAGTGATTACATTGAATTATTTCCAACATTTATAGAAATAAACGATTGTGATACAGATTTTTTAACTCCTAATGGATCTGGCGAGCTAGATTGTTGCGATATAGATGGTGATGGTATCCCTAATAATGAAGATCCAGATATGGATGGAGATGGTATTCCTAATATTGCAGCATTTTTAGAATTAGATATAGATGGCGATGGTATCCCTAATGATGGTCTTGATGGTATTCCTGGTAATGAAGATGATGACCCTAATCCAAATGGGGATGTGTGTTTTGTATATGTGGTTGAAGATTTGTGTCCTGGTGAATATTATGCAATTGCAGCTGATGATATTGATGCTGTTGGTGTTAGTCCGGAAACTATTATTTGTGAATCTTTTTTACTATTTTTTGATGTCCCTAGTTATGACGAAATTTTAACTAATGCTACACTTTCTGAGTGTCCTAGCGGTGATCAGATTTGTTGTAATGGTGATTTAACAGGGTCAATAGACCTAGAAGTGACAGGTGGAGCCGGAAATTACACATATTCTTGGAATACGGGAGCTGTGACAGAAGATTTATTTAATATTGGTGCTGGAACATATTATGTTGATATATTAGATCAGGCTGGCTGTTTTGCATCAGATACTTTTGAATTAACAGAGCCACCTTTATTAGATTTTACAGCAGAATTCGACACGTTACTTTGTTATAGTGATTGTGATGCTTTTATTGATATTGAGGTGTTTGGTGGATCACCGCCATATACATATGGAGAATGGTCAGGAACTTTATATGATGGCACTCTTTTCACATCTTCTGATACAAGTTTAACAGATTTATGTGCTGGGGATTATACAATGCAGGTAACAGATACAAATAACTGTGAAGTAATAATACAGGTTGAAATTATACAACCACCAGATTTAATAGTTTCTTTAGATAATGCAACAGATATTTTACCTTGTTTGGGTGATGAGTTAGGTTCAATTGATATTTCTGTAAATGGAGGAACACCAAATTACACATATGAATGGTCTAATGGAGCCACAACAGAAGATATAAACGGTTTAGGAGCGGGAGAATATACGGTGATAGTAACTGATGAGAATGAATGTGTAGATTCATTGACCCATGTTATTGACGCTCCTGAGGAATTGGTGGTCTTTATAGATGATGCTACTGATTTGCTGGATTGTTTTGGTGATAGTGATGGATTTATAGATATTGAAGTGACAGGGGGAACTCCTTTTCCTGATGGATCGTATACATATTTTTGGTCTAATGGAGCGACTAGTGAAGATATAAATGGTTTAGGAGCTGGAACTTATTTTGTTACTATAATAGATGCTAATGATTGTGAAGAAACATTGATTCATACAGTTTTTGAGCCTGCTGAAATTGTTATTACACTAGAAGACTCCTTTTTAGAGTTACTATGTTTTGGAGATGATGATGGGTATATTGATGTAAGTGTTAGCGGTGGAACTCCATTTGATGATGGTTCATATCTATATTCTTGGTCTAATGGTGCTGACAGTGAAGATATTAATGGTTTAATAGCAGACACATATACTCTTACAGTTACAGATGCAAATGATTGTACACAGACCGCTACATATGTTGTGACAGAACCTGCTCAATTAGTGATCAATGTGGTAGCAGCAGATACAACATTATGTTTTGGTGAAAATAATGGCTTTATCAATATAAATGTCACGGGAGGCACACCAAATTATACATATTCATGGTCAAATGGAGCGACTAGTGAAGATATAAATGGTTTGTCAATTGGAACATATTCTGTTACTGTAACTGATGATAATGGTTGTTTTGTCACGGATAGCTATACAATTATTGAATCTAGTGATATCGTTATTACATTAGAGGAGGATTCTTCATTTTTAGATTTAATTTGTTTTGGTGATTCTAATGGTAATATTGATGTCAGCGTTACTGGTGGAACTCCTTTTGATGATGGCTCATACATATATTCATGGTCAAATGGATCTGGCAGTGAAGATATTAATAATTTAGTAGCAGGAACATATACTCTTACAGTTACAGATAGTGAGGATTGTACACAGACAGCTACATATGTTGTTGCTGAACCAGATGAAATTATTATTACACTAGAAGAGGATGCTTCTTTTCTAGAGTTGCTGTGTTTTGGAGATGATAATGGTAATATTGATGTTAGTATTACTGGCGGAAATCCTTTTGGTGATGGCTCATATACACTGTCTTGGTCTAATGGATCTATAACAGAAGATATAAATGGTTTAGTCGCAGGAACATATACTCTTACAGTCACAGATGCAAATGATTGTACACAGACAGCGACATATGTTGTTACGGAACCTAGTTTGCTTCAGTGTGATGGTGTAATCATTCCTATATCTTGTGATGGTGATGATGATGGACAGATTGATTTAACCGTGGTTGGTGGCACTCCTTTTGGTGATGGCTCATATACGTATTCTTGGTCAAATGGATCTAGTAGTGAAGATATTTCTAGTTTAACACCAGGTGTTTATTCAGTAACTGTAACAGATGCGAATGGATGTGAATGTTCAAATTCTTTTGATGTTGTAGCACCAAACAATGATGTTGAAATAAGTATTGATAATGTCGAGGATTCTAGTTGTTGGAGTTTTGATTGTAATGATGCTAGTATTGATGTTACTATTACTGGTGGGTCAGGCTTTTTTCAATATACTTGGACAGGTAGTAATGGATTTAGTCAAATATCATTTTTATTTGATGACGTTTCAAATATATCAGCAGGGACATATTTTCTAGATGTATTAGATATTGTGGATGGTTGTGAATATAGTGCTGGACCAATTGTAATAACAGAACCAACGCCAATTGAATTATATGAAGATATAGATGGTGATGGGTCTATTAACTCTCCTGCTAGTGAAATTATATTTACTGATTATGTTTGTGGAGATGCTTGTGATGGTCAAATTGATTTAACTTCTATTGATGGAGGTACACCTTCATATGAATTTGAATTACTCAATGATTTAGATCAAATTATTGGAGAGAGTACTAGTGGTATTTTAAGTGGTTTATGTGCAGGATGTTACACTGTGAATATATATGATTCAAATTGGTATGATTGTCCAGCAGATCCAAATGCTTGTTTTGCTCAATTTGATTTTTGTATTGAAGCTTCAGAGATGACTATAGTATCTGAAATTCTTCCTTCTGGTTGTAATCCTACAGGTTTTTCAGATTTTACTTTTCTAAATGGATTGCCTCCATATAATATTAATTTAACAGATGGTAGTGGTGATGTTGTTCCCCCTTTGACGGATTATATGTTAGATACAATAGCATTTTCTAATCTTGAGCCTGGCTCCTATGAATTAATGGTTGTAGATTCTATTGGATGCCCATATGATTATAATTTTGATATTATTGATTTTGTTAATGAATTAGAAATTCTCAATATTTCAGCGGTGCAACCTTGGTGCCCTGATGAATTAGGATCTTTCACTGTTGAGTTTAGTAATGCTTTAACTTCTGATAGTTTACCTTTTTCTGGATCTATTACATTAGTTGAAAACACTAATGATGATTGTATTTTTGATTCATCTAATTCTGTAATTGTCACACAGGATATTCCTTTGACTACGGACTCTATTATTAGTGTTACAGTTGGTGATTTGGCTGGAGGAGAATATAGCTTTATTATTGAAGATTATCTTGAATGTTCTGTTGATTCTTGTTTTTCTATTACATATATTCCTCCTTTTACTCCTGAAATATATTTTATTTCTTCTGATCCTGTAACATGTTTTGAAGAATCAGGGAGTGCGAATGTGAGTTGGGATCCATTAGATGTAGGAGGGACACCTATTATAGATACTACATTTGTTGTAGATTTTTCTGCAATCAATAGTTATGTGGTAGATACTTTGGGATTAGATATTTTGGGATTAGATAGTTTAGTATTACTGTTGGAGTTCAACCCTCAAGGCGATGTTTATAATATTACTTTTGAGTGTGATGATGAAATTTTCACCGATATAATTGAAGATTCTAATGATGATGATCTTATAGATTCTGATGATATTATATCATTTTTCTCAGATGCTGACAATTTGTGTAACGTTACACTGATTGGTTTGAGTGATGTTATATCAGATTATTTATCTGTATCTGGTCCAGATTTAAGTGAGCCATATTATATTGTACAATGGACTGACTCAGACGGTAATCCCGTGCCTACAGTTACTCCAGATGCATTAGCTGCCACAGCTCTACCAGCTGGTGATTATCAAGTTGTTGTTATAGACGCTAATTTATGTTCAGATACAGTTGATTTTACTATTAATCAACCACCAAATGGTGTTGTTGCTGGAGTTGATTCGTCTATGCCTGAGATAACATGTTGTTATACTGGAATAGAAGATTGCGATGGCGAACTTCAAATTGCTCCTACGGGAGGTGTTGGAGATTACTATATAGTTGAAGTGGATTATTCTAATCCTGACTTACCTGCAATACCTTCAGAAACATTTGTTTTACAGCCAGGTATTAATCCAGATACTGTTTTATTAAATTTATGTCCAGGTGAGTGGACTGTAACGGTTCATGACTCAGATCCTTTTACTTTAGATCTTTGTCCTCCAGATATTTATACTTTAGAAATTACACAGCCAGAGTGTTTAGATTGGACTATTGAAACACAGCCATTATTTTGTTATGGAGATATATTAGACTGGGACTTGGAGGGTAATAGTGTTGATAATAATTCTGATGTAGTAGATGCAGTATTGTATTGGTTTGATCCAGATGGTGATCTGCCGGATGCCACTCAAGATGAATTTTTAGATGATTTAGAGAATGCACTTGATCCGAATACTCTAGTAGCAGGTTTTTATGATATATATAGTGTTGTAGATGGTTGTCTTGACCTTGTGCAAGAAGGATATGAAATTGAAGGGCCAGATCAATTATATTCAGATGTTAATATATATGAATCGGATACACTCATTTATTGTTATGGGGATACTATAGGATCTATTTCAATTAATACATATTATGCTATTCTTTCATCTACAGATACTGTTTTTTATCCAGCTAATGATCCAATAACTTATTTGTGGTATTTTAATGATCCTGATACTCCTGATGATTTAGTCTATTTACCTGATTATGATAATCAGAATTTTGTCGAAAATTTACCGGCAGGAACATATGAGATTATAGTAAATAATCAATATGATTGTGGTCCAATATCACATACTGTAATTATAGAAGAGCCAGAGCCACTTGATGTTTCTTTAAATATAGGTGAATCTTTTACTTCCCTAGATTGTAATGGTGATAATGATGGTCTGATTGTTTTAAATGTTGAGGGAGGGCTATTAAGCGATGTTGGGTATATTTTTAATTGGTCTGGTATCGATTCCGATGGAAATGCTATTAATTTGTTTGGTCAAGAAAATAATCAGAATTTAGAAAATCTTCCTGCTGGCCAGTATACTTGTCAGGTTTTTTCAAATATACCATCATTTGGATCTTCTACATATCCAGAATTATTTCCTACTTGTGAAGATCAAATTATTGTTACTATATCTGAACCTGATGAATTATTTGCTTTTGCAGAGCCAATACATCCATTATGTAATGGAGATTTAGGTGGAGTAGATTTAACTGTAATAGGAGGAACTCCTCCATATACATATGAATGGTCTAATGGAGAAATTACAGCTGATTTAGATGGTGTCGGTCCAGGATTATATTTAGTGACTATAACTGATAATAATAATTGTACGCCTGTCTTTGCTAGTGTGGAAATCATTGAGCCAACTGTATTTGAAATTCCTTCTGGTCAGCTGATAGATGGAATTACAATAATTCCTTCAAATTGTGGAGCAAATAATGGTGATGCATTTTCTTCTGCTTCTGGTTCAATAGAAATTTATCAAGAAGACTTTTTCTCACAATTTAATGGCGGTACAATGGATTATCAGTGGCCTCCATATTTAGTATATAATCCTTCTCCTGGAGCTCCGGTCACTTGCCTAAATGGTCTAGAAATGGACGGACAAGAAATAGGCGCTGATGTGATTATTTTTGATAATTTACCGGGAGGGAATTATATCCTTTGTGCTATGGATGCAAATGGATGTATGGTGTCAGATGATATTGTTGTTGGGATTGTGGAAGGAGACGAAATTATTGTTGATGTTTGTACTGAACCAGCTACCTGTGATGGAAATGGATCAATATTTATATCCTCCATTTTAAATGGTAGTTCACCATATTATATTACAATTGAAAATGAAGATGGTAGTATTGTGTTATCATCGGATGATGATGGCCTAGGTAATCAATGGTTTGAAGTAGATCTTCTAGCTGATGATGATTCTGATGGTATACCTAATGGTGAAGATCCAGATTTCAACATGATAGAGTCTATTAATTGCCCATTTAATAGTTTATTTTCTAGTTTTACTGACTGGAATAACAACGGTTTGAATGATGTTAGTGGTGATATAGATGGTGATGGATTAATTAATAATGAAGATCCGGATATAGATGGCGATGGGGTAGATGAAGATGGTGATGGTACGTGTGATTTAAATTGTAATTCGGATGATCCATTCCCATATAATTCGAACAATAATGGTAATTTTAGTGAGTCAGATTCAATATTTGATATCAATTATTTTGGTTGGTATAATCAGATTCCAGCAGGTAATTACCAGATTACTATTATTGATTCACAAGGTTGTACTGGATCGGTATTTGAATTCGTGGTTGATTTAGATGTTCCAGAATTTCCTGTAAATCCTATTAATGGAGATTGTTATTATAATACAAACAATTATCAGTCATGTGATGATTTAATTAATAATGGCTCTATTATTATTGATCCCAACACGACAGACTTCATTAGTACACTTTATCCTTATCAAATTTTTGTTGATGATACAGTATTTGTTATTAATAATGAGGATGATTGGGATTTAGATGGTGATGGAGTAGATCAGTATGTTATACCTAATTTAGAAGCAGGAACTGCTTATTCTCTTGTGATGATTGATGGAAATGGCTGTGGTTATAGTAATAATGGAGAATATTATGAGATAGGTTTTAATTCATACTTAGATGTAGATATTGTTGGTTTCTGTCCTGAATGCCAAGAGTCAAATAATGGTGGATTTGCTTACATCTTATCTCCGATTGAAGATGAGGTGGCATCTGGTTTAAATCCTGATTGGGTTCTTACTGAGCAAGGTCCAGCCATGAATAGTGAATTAGATATCATATACACTAATAATAATTATGATTTACCGGCATGTCTTGGTGATATAGATGGTGATGGGATAAATAACACGGAAGACCCAGATATAGATGGCGATGGTGTTCTTAATAATGAGGATGATGATATGGATGGCGATGGTATCCCTAATGCTGAGGATGACGATATAAACTATAATTATAATTTTACAAATATTGTACAACTTCAGGGGGAATTGTCGGATGGCTTCCAGTCTATAGAATATATAGATGAATATTGGTGGAATAATACAATGAGTAATGAATACTTTGTGGGAGATCAGGAGAAGCTAGAGGGTTATTATCAAGATTATCTAATGCAATTACATGATACAACTACCAATATTGTGTCTGGTTTATCTTATGGAACGTATGAAATAACAATTATTGATCATCAAAATGGGTGTCAATTCACGGAAGAGATAGATATATCTAATGAAACATGTGAAGAGCAATTTGGTGAGGAGCAATGGGAGAATTGTTTATTTATTCCATCTGTATTTACTCCGAATTCAGATGAGTTTAATGATCAGTGGGAAATATATAATATTGATCTGTATAACCCGACAGGTGTAAAATTAACTGTATTTAATCGTTGGGGTCAAATTGTATATCAAAATACTGAAAAGAGTTTTGGTGTTTATAATGAAGGTAATTTTTGGGATGGAATAGATCAAAATACAGGTAAGCCAGTTGAAATAGCAACTTATTATTATGTATTGGAGTTAAATAGATATGATGGTAAAGCTCATACAGGGTATGTTGTGGTTAAAAGATAATTAAATGATAAAAAGACATATAACATTATTATTTACTTTTTTGTGTGTATTTTTCTCATATACACAGGTTGATTATGCAACTGAGATTCAACCAATATTTGATTCGAATTGTATTGATTGTCATAGTTCACCAGGTGCTTCTGCTGGTCTTATATTAACTTCATATGAGGATTTAATGGCAGGAGGCAGTGGTGGTTCAGTTATAGTTTTACCAAATTATGAAGATAGCCCATTATATGAAAGAATTACTGGTGTTGGTGGTTATATGCCTCCTTCTTGGTATGGAGATCCTTTAAGCGTGGAAGAAGTTGGATTGATTGCAGATTGGCTTAATGAAGGTGCTAATTTAGGAGGAGAAGATTCTCCTTGGGATGTCGAAGGTACAGATTGTAATATGACTATTGCAATACCTGCAGATTTGCCAATTACCTTTAATGGAGAACCTATTACTGATCCAATATGGATTGGTGTGGAAAATCCAGATGGAGATGTAGTCGGAATGACTTTAGAGCCTTATAATATTGTTGATGCTAATAATATGGCGGTATGGCAAGCAGAAGGCTTGGTTCCGGGAATGACAACAGGGGACCCATTGGTTTTTGTTGTAAATTATAATGGTGAATATGGAACAGCGATTGTTGAATATGATCTAGCTTTTCCAGATAGCACTTGGAGTTGTAATGGTTTATCAGCAATAATATCTTTAGATGCTATTGGTGGAGAACAAGAGGAGGTATCTGGTTGTACTGAGTTGGCTGCTTGTAATTATGATGAAGATGCGACGGAAAATGATGGTTCTTGTATATTTCCTGAGCCTGAGGACTGTGAAACATGTTCAGGAGAGACAGATGGAACTGGAGTAGTAGTAGATAATGATGCTGATGCTGATGGTATTTGTGATGAAGATGAGATTAGTGGTTGTACGGATGGTGGTGTAACAGAAGATGGAGATGGTGTAGAAGCATGTAATTATAATCCTGATGCTACAGATGCAGATGATTCTTGTTTGTACTTTGATGAGTGCGGTGCTTGTGGAGGCGATAATAGCACTTGTTCAGGATGTATAGATCCAACAGCATGTGACTATGATCCAGCTGCAACAATACCTGTAGATTGTGTAGATTATATTTCTTGTGTAGGTTGTGTAGATGTCTCCGCATGTGACTATTGTTTTGAGTGTACTACAGATATTTATGGTGATGGTGCTATTAATGAAGTCACTGGGGATACGATTGCTGGAACTATTTTTTCATGTGATTATTCATGTATAGGTTGTGGTGATGATATAGGTGGATTTACCTATTTAGGGGAATATGATGAAAATAATTATTATATATCTGGAGATGCATATTCTTGGGATGATTCAGATCTTATTATTCAAAATTATAGTGGCTTTTATTTAGCAACGTTTACAGATGAAGATGAAGTAGAATTTCTTGGAAATTCTCTTGGCACAGCTGGTTTTAATGATGATGTGTGGATCGGTTTGTATCAAAATCTAGGTGCTGTTGAGTATTCTGAACCTGATGGAGGTTGGGAATGGATAACAGGAGAGATTTTTGCACCTTTTGCTTGGGGTTTTGATGTTGAACAGGCGCCAAATGATGAGGATGGTAGTGAAAATTTTGGTGTTTACTCTGTTGCTAATGGAGGTTGGTTAGATGTAGATGGTGGTGATTATTTCTTTGTTATGGAGTGTGGTGCTTTGTTTGTTTCAGAAGGCTGTACAGATGGAACAGAAGATGATGGTACCCCGATTGCATGTAATTATAATCCAAATGCAGAAGAGGATGATGGTTCTTGTTTATATGTTGATGGTATTTGTGAAACATGTGAAGGCGGTGCTATTATTGATAATGATGATGATGATGATGGTATTTGTGATAGTGAAGAGATTCTTGGTTGTACCGATGAGTTAGCATGTAATTATAACGACTTGGCAACAGAAGATGATGATTGTATATATATAAATGAAGCTGATCTATGTAGTGTTTGTTCCGGAGAGACAGATGGGAGTGGAACTATTATAGATGGTGATATTGATGGTGATGGTATTTGTAATGAAGATGATCCATGTCCTGAAGACAATCCTAATGATGCAAATGGTAATGGTGTTTTTGATTGTGATGAATTTGCTGGTTGTACTGATCTGGAAGCATGTAATTATGATGAAACAGCGAATGTTGATGATGGTTCTTGTACTTATCCTGGCTGTACAGATTTAGAGGCTTGTAATTTTGATCCAGATGCTGGGTGTTTGTTAGAAACAGATTGTATATATGGTGGTTGTACAAATCCAGCTTCATGTAATTACGATCCAGATGCACCATGTGACGATGGTAGTTGTACGTCTTTAGCTGAAGATAGTTCATGTGTTATTTGTACAGATCTAGAAGCTATTTGTAATTATACAGACCCAGAATCTTTTATTGGATATTACATAGAAAATAATGCAATTTGTAATTATGATTTTTGTTGTGATGATCCGACTGCAACTAATTATAACCCTGAGTGTGAATGTCCTGATCCAGATGCATGTTTTATTATGCCTGATGAATGTAATTTTGGTTGTGATGGTGTAGATTTTGTTCCAATTGAGGTGGCAGCTGTATCTTATGGTAATTATGATGTTAGTTGTTTTGGAGCTTCTGATGGAGCAATAGATGTTGATTTTAATATTATGAATGCTTTCATGAGTGGAGCAGGCCCGTATCAGGTTCTAGTATATCAATTAAATGTCATAGGAGGAGAAGTGGATATTGATGGAGATGGATTTCAAGACACTTATATTGGAACGATTACAGAAGAAACGGGTCCACTTGGAATAATGTATGATGGTACAAGTATTACGGCAGGAGAGTATTTTATGATAGCATATGACACTAATGGATGTTGTAGCTC
>CETI01017948.1_pt1 | contig 15526 bp, 14 predicted proteins | sample 361441 | NCBI WGS metagenome assembly CETI01 (sample SAMEA2622478, study PRJEB7988) | marine metagenome | biome: marine biome (ENVO:00000447); feature: deep chlorophyll maximum layer (ENVO:xxxxxxxx); material: "saline water (ENVO:00002010), including plankton (ENVO:xxxxxxxx)" | depth 90 m | reverse complement strand
GCAAGTAGAAATGACTGAAACCGGGGAAGAAATAGTAATTTCTGGTGCAGGAGCATTCATATATCTGCGCGACTAGTTGTCGGAGAGACCTAAGGAGCGGCCGAATCAGTATTAACCCATTAAACTTTTTTGGTTTCGATTTACTGTCACCCGATTCGGTCTTTTTTGATTAATAGGTAAAAATCTGACTAATGGAAAATTTGATAGAGGCTTTCTGGGGCATCACAATTTCAATAGGTGTTAGTGCTCTCATTTTTGTCGGAGCAAATCGTCTTTTTGACCTTGTAGTGGATCGTTGGTTTCTATTTAGGGCGATTACGGGAGCTATCTGCGGTGCTATCTTTTCAGCTGTTTTGGTGGGTAATCGACTAGTAAAAGGACCAAGTCTTCTATTCATAATCGTTTGCGCTTTGATTTTTTTAGCTTTGGCTTCGATTCCATCTTTAATAAGTATTCGTAAATATCGAGTAGGGGTAGGTCTGACAATGGGAGCAGGTGTCGGACTGATTATCACCATTTTCCTTAAAGATTTGGTCAACCCGGAAATACAGTTCACTAGCCTGCTTGTACTCGTAGTTGCAGCGGCACTTATTTACTCTTTCATAGCTTTTACTTTTAGAAATTTCCGAATAGGTGGGTTCTTGTTTTTTGTAATGATCGGCTGGGTTTTAGGTGGTTGGCTCCTAGCGGAAATAGGAGAAGGAACTAAAAGTTCTGCATACTTGTTGACTGTCATAACCTTCTCCCTGCTAGGTGCGTCACTTACTTCAGGCCCTGAACGAGATCTTCTAGGACTCAATCGTTTTCAAGAAAAGACACGTGTAGCAGCTTTCCTGGGACCAGCTCTCTTGTTTGTATCACTTGGCTTGATTATCCCTCTGGCAAGAACGGTCTATCTTTCGCTTCACGGTATAAGAGGTAGAGAATGGGCTGGACTCAAAAATTATGGAGAGATCCTTACGAACAAATCGAGCGTGGATTTAAGCGACTGGTCGAATATTTTTACTAGCCGTCTTTTTGTGTTGGCGTTAGTTCTTATATTTGTAGGCACTATTGCGGGTTTATTATCCGGCAGGAAGCAGGGGAGAATACTAGAGCCAAATGGAAGTTTTCTGACTCCTTCTGCAATAGGAGCGTTCCTGCTTATCTTTGCGGTCTTCTCGACCCTAAGGGGAACGGTTATAAACAATCTGTGGTGGGTAATAGTGGTCACCTTGCTGTCAACAGGTATAGGTTTACTTGCTGCTGTTCTTGCCGATCGTGCAAGATTTGAATCTGCGGCAAAAAGTCTTATTTTCCTGCCCATGGCAATTTCCTTTGTAGGAGCAGGAATCATCTGGAAATTTATGTATATAGCTAGACCGCCAAAAAAGCCTCAGACAGGTTTGTTCAACGCAATTTGGGTTGGGCTTGGGAAACTGAATTCAGGAAATGCAGGACAGATCATAGGTGTAGCAATTCTGGTAGCAGTAACAGCTGGTCTGGTGGCACTTAGTATTTTTGGAGTCCGTCGTAAACAAATTGGCATATCCTTAGGTTCTCTTTTTGTCTCTTTGCCAATTCTGTGGATCCTTTATCGTCTTTTAGGTCCCGGCATAGGCGGTGTAGAGGAAGGTCCTCTAGGTCTACCCATAGGTAAACCTATTTTGTTCGTCCAGGAAAGCCCGTTTAACAACGTCTGGTTGATGGTTGTTTTGATCTGGATTCAAACGGGATTCGCTATGGTGATACTTTCGGCCGCTATAAAGGCCGTTCCGACTGATCTGATTGAAGCGGCGCGTGTGGACGGCGCAAATGACCGGCAGGTCTTCTTTAACGTGACTCTTCCTACGATCACGCCGACGATAAGCGTCATCGTTACTGCTCTGATAGTTCTGGTTATGAAAGTTTTTGACATAGTTCGGGTGATGACTAACGGAAACTTTGGAACTCAAGTAATCGCTAATGAGATGTGGCAGAAGACTTTCACAGAGTTCAACCTCGGACTTGGCTCTGCCCTTGCAACAGTTCTCTTCCTAGCGGTTGTCCCAGCTATGGCACTCAATGTCCGCCGGATGCAAAGGGGGGCGATTCAGTGACTACCAAAACTCAGGGAATAAAAATTTCACAGAATTCAAATCCTGTTGATGCAGCAGGGAAGTTTGTGTACCGGTTTTTAAAAGCGATACCGACGTGGGCTCTATGGATGCTTGTCATCATCTGGAGTATCCCAACAGGAAGTTTGTTCATCAATTCATTCCGAACGAGAGATGCTCAAAGGTCGACAGGGTGGTGGACTTCATTCACAGAAGGTGGCTGGACTTTCGACAACTACACAACCGTACTCTCTTCGCAGCAGTCAGGCGGAATGTGGCAAGCGCTGATCAACTCTTTCGCTATAGCAGTGCCAGGAACAGTGATACCGGTAGCCATTGCAGCAATGGCGGCATATGCATTCGCATGGATTTCGTTTAAAGGTCGTGAATGGCTTTTCATAGCGACTGTCGCTCTGATGGCGCTGCCTAACCAGGTAGCTCTTTTGCCGCTCCTACAATTGTTTGCAGGAGGTGCGCATTGGACTATCCCTGGCACTGGGTCCGTTATGACCCTTTTCCCCGACTTGAACCTAGCGGGTAGTACCACTGCCGTCTGGCTGACGCACACAGCTTTTGCTATGCCTTTCGCTATCTTTTTACTGCATAACTACATTGCGGCACTGCCAAAAGAGCTCTTCGAAGCAGCAAGAATCGATGGCGCCGGCCACTTTACGATCTTTTGGCGTCTCGTGGTTCCACTTTCCGTGCCTGCTTTGGCGGCATTCACGATCTTCCAGTTCCTGTGGACATGGAATGACTATCTTGTCGCTTTGACAATGGTCGGCGGAAATGGGGCCAGCTATCCAGCGACCATCAATATTGCTTCCATGGCAGGGGAGTTCGGCATGAAAGAACACGTGCTTTCAGCAGGAGCTTTCGTGCAGGCAGGCGTTCCATTGTTAGTTTTCTTTTTTCTACAGAGATATTTTGTTCGTGGCCTGTTAGCAGGGTCAGTTAAGTCATAGTGTTTCTAAAGCTGTAAAATTTTTTAACAAACCGGATCGAGGAACCAATGTCTGAAAATCTTGTTCTCAAAGAACCCAGAACCCTTAGTGAGGATCTACCTCCAGTCGGTCCCATAGCTTTTGGTCTGTGGCGCTACACAACAGAGAAACTAGAAGAAGCAACAGAGCTCTTAGAGACTGCTATAGAACTTGGGATGAACTTGATCGACAACGCCGATGTATACGGATTTGATTGGGGAGGGAAAGGCTTCGGGGCATGTGAAGAACTTCTCGGTAAAGTCATCGCAGCGAAACCACATTTGCGTGATCAGATAGTCCTCTCAACCAAGGGAGGGATAGTGCCACCAGTTCCTTATAACTCAAGTTCTAATTATCTGCGTTCCGCATGTGAGGGTTCTCTGAAAAGGCTTGGAGTTGAAAATATAGATCTATACCAAATCCACAGACCGGATATATACACCCACCCATCAGAGGTTGCGGAAACACTCGACTCTCTTATTGATGAAGGAAAAATCAAAGCTGTAGGCGTTTCAAACTACACCCCAGATCAAGTTTCCGCCCTATCTTCTTATCTCAAGTCCCCACTCGTTACCACACAACCCGAGTTTTCAGTTAACTGCCTTAAACCATTGAGAGACGGAACCCTCGATCAGTGTTCCGCCAAAGGTATAAACCCTCTCGCATGGAGTCCACTCGCTGGGGGAAGATTAGCCACGGGGGAAGGCATAAGACCTGAGTTGGTTGAACTTCTTGACGAGTTAGGACAAAGAGAGTCAGTAGATCGAGCGACTATAGCTGTTGCCTTTGTGCTTGCCCATCCCACTGCGCCAATACCGATAGTTGGAACTCAAAGAACTGAAAGGTTGAGAAAGTTATCTGAAGCCACCAGCGTTAATTTGAATCGCGATGATGTTTACAACCTGATTGAAGCATCAGATGGAGTGCCCCTACCTTGACAGATGAAATCCGCTTCGGGATAGTTGGCACTGGGATGATGGGTATTGAACACATCCTTGACCTTCAGGCCATTGAGGGCAATGTCATAACCGCTCTCTGCGATCCAAACGAAAATTCTATTAAAGCCGCCAAAGAACTGACCGGTGGAGAAGTGGAGAGCTTCACTAATCATCAGGAACTCTTAAAGAAGGGGAAAGTAGACGCTCTCATTGTCGCCACCCCGAATATGACACACACTGAAATACTGTTAGACATTATCGAAGCAAAAATTCCGGTGATGATCGAAAAACCTCTTTGCACAACAACCTCAGACTGCGCAAAGGTAATTTCAGCTGCTGGAAATGATGCAATGGTGTGGGTCGGCCTAGAGTACCGCTACATGCCTGCTGTCGCAGAATTAATTGAGCGCGTGAATGCAGGGATTGTTGGAACTGTCCGAATGGTTTCAATCCGTGAACACAGATTCCCATTCTTGAAAAAAGTCGAAAATTGGAACCGTTTCAATGTGAATACCGGTGGAACTATGGTCGAGAAGTGTTGCCATTTTTTCGACCTTATGAACCTCATCACAGGAGACCTGCCAGTGAGAGTAATGGCATCAGGAGGACAGGATGTAAACCATCTAGATGAAGAATACAACGGTACGACACCGGACATTCTTGACAATGCCTATGTGATAGTTGAGTTTGAATCAGGCTCTCGTGGAATGCTTGATCTGTGTATGTTCGCAGAAGCAACTAAAAATCAGGAAGAAGTTTCTGTAGTTGGAGATTTAGGCAAGCTCGAAGCACTGGTACCGGAATCGGTGATGAGACAAGGCATTAGAGGCAAACATTGGATAGGTTCTGTCGAAGAGACGCATTCTGAGAATCCTGAAATCCTAAACGCGGGTACTCACAACGGATCTTCATATGTAGAGCACCTAAGGTTTCGTAAAGCACTTTTGGAGGGTAGCGAACCAGAAGTGGGTCTGATTGAAGGATTTTGGTCTGTAGCAGTCGGAGAGGCAGCACATCTTTCAATTGAGAGAAAATCCACTGTGGAGATAGATGAGGTAATCGAAGGAACAGGGATATCTAGATGAGTGACTCGGAGAAAAAACCTGAAATTTCATGGTTTGGTGCTCTTTGTGATGATGATTATGAGTTTTTAGGAGTTGTAGCGCCAGAATTGAGAAGTTCTTGGGAGCATTGTCATGACATCGTTTTATGCGCCGAAGAAAATGGTTTCGATAACATACTCTTACCGTCTGGCTATGAACTGGGGATCGATGCTACATCGTTTGCTTCCGCGGTATCTGTAGCGACAAATAGAATCAGGCTTCTTCTAGCCGTTCGAATGGGGGAGATGTGGCTGCCTCAACTAGCAAGACAAATGGCCACAATCGATCAGATGTCGGGTGGAAGACTAACTATAAACATCATCTCCAGTGATCTTCCTGGACAAGAACTTGAGTCCGGGCCTCGTTATAAAAGAACACAGGAGTACATGAAGGTTTTAAGGGAACTCCTAAATGGCAATCCCATTGACTTCCATGGCCAATTTGTAGATCTTGAGATAGAAGCCCCGAGAGTCAGAACAGTCTCTGGACAGTGCCCTCCTTTCTATTTTGGAGGTTTTTCTGAAGCAGCCAAAGAGACAGCAGCTATGGAATCAGACGTTTTCCTTACCTGGCCAGACACTGTAAAAGGCGTTGAGTCGATAGTTTCGGATATGAAAGAACGAGCTTCAGGCTATGGAAGAAAATTAAAATACGGTTTGAGAGCTCATGTGATAGTGAGAGAAACAGAACAAGAAGCACGTGAAGCTGCTAATCGACTTGTCAGTCAGGTAGATGACCAGCAGGGAGCAGAAATCCGTAACCGTTCCTTGGATGCAGTATCGGTTGGCGTTTCCAGACAAACAGAGTTACGTAAAAATTCAGATGGTGATGGATTCATAGAAGACAATCTTTGGACCGGTGTAGGACGTGCTCGTAGTGGAGCAGGAGCTGCAATCGTAGGTGACCCGGATCAGGTAAAAAAGAAAATTAACGCTTACATGGATGCAGGTATAAATGCATTTATTCTCTCCGGTTACCCCCATATTTCAGAATGTGAACTATTCGGAGCAAATGTTCTGAATCAGATAGAACACGGTCCTTTAACCTAATGGGCAAAAATTTACTCGCTAGTTGATTGCCAAACGAGTTTCATTATCGAAGAAATGAATTCTTTCAGTGTCTATAGAAATTTCTATCTTCTCACCAGGTTTCGCTTTACTGCGAGGGTCAACCCTTGCGATCATCAGAGGGTTTTCGTCTAGGTCCTTGAGGGCATCAGGGTCTCCGGCATCTACAGCTTTGGCATCCATAGGAAAATGAACAAGTAGGTCTGACCCTAGAGCTTCTGTCAATTCGGTTACAGCTGAAAAAACAGGAAGCTCCTTGGTGCCAGTAACATTTGGGTCGTCCATAGCCTCAGGGCGGATGCCAACCACAATATTTTTCCCTTCGTATCCGGCTAGGGACCGTCTCTTTTCGAGAATACCTCTAGCTAGCGGTATTTTGATTCCACCTACCTTCAAAGACCATTCACCTGCGGCATTGTCAAGTTTTGCTTCTCTAAGATTCATCGCCGGAGCGCCTATAAATCCGGCCACGAAGAGGTTTTTCGGTGAGTCGTAGAGAGATGAAGGGTTGTCAATCTGTTGAAGAACGCCATCTTTCATTACAGCTACTCTGTCACCCATCGTCATCGCTTCAACCTGATCATGGGTTACATACAGTGTGGTCGCTTCTAACTTATGTTGCAGACGTGTTATCTCAGCACGCATCTGAACTCGTAATTTCGCATCAAGGTTCGATAGAGGCTCATCCATCAAAAAAACTGAAGGGTCGCGAACTATAGCTCGACCCATGGCAACCCTTTGTCTTTGACCTCCGGACAGTTGAGCAGGTTTATTCTTCAGTAGAGGTTCAAGTTCGAGAATTGTTGCGGCTTCTAGTACTTTGGCGTCAATCTCAGGCTTTGGTAGCCCAGATAGTTTTAGTGCAAAGCCAATATTTTTTTCGACATCCAGATGTGGGTATAGAGCATAATTTTGGAAAACCATTGCAACATTGCGATCTTTAGGTTCGACTTCATTCATTGATTCTCCACCGATTGAGAGTTCTCCTGAAGTGATTTCTTCTAATCCCGCAACCATCCTAAGAGCGGTTGATTTTCCACAACCCGAAGGTCCCACTAGAACCAGAAACTCCCCGTCAGCTATATCGACGCTTAAGCCATCTACCGCTTTAAAGCCATTCGGATAAACCTTCGTAAGTTCCTCTAGCGAAAGTTCAGACATTTTGTAAATCTTTCCTCTCAAATACCATTAGCAACCTCAGATCAGCTATCCAAACTAACGCTACGCTTGGTGAACTTCCATCCTTGATCTGTCTTTATGAGTTCATCAGAGTAACTTCCGGTAGTCATAATATTTGGTGGTGACCCAGCGCTGAGGAGAAGTAGATAGCAACGGGCAGTAGCTGAATCGCCGTTGATTTCGACAACTTGATTGTTTGTCCAATGCCTGACCCCTTCGATTAGTTGAGGGAAGGTGTTACCAGAAACTGTAAGGGCGTCTCTGCCTGCAATTGGGTCGCTTCCCGGCATTTCTAAAATTCCATCTTCAGTGAAAGTTTCTGCAAAAGCTTCTCCATTTCCCGAATCTGCTGCTTGGTTGTATTTATTAGTGAGATGGTTAATTTCTATGATTTCTTCCGCGCTCATTAAATCTCCTTAAATGTGATTACAACATTCTGCCCGACTGTAAGGAGTATTAACCAGTTGGCTTGAGCATTACTTGGATTGCTAAGAACTCACCCAGTTTCTGGCCTCCTCGGAAGAGACCCAGTCAATCGCATTATTAACAAGTTTTCGAAAATTTGAATCCGTATACGCGGAAGGCCCGTCACCAAGCTGAATGTAGGCGATTGGAGATGATTTTTCCTTGCGGACCCAGGCCACGAGGTTACTTCCTTTGGGATGTGTCCATGAGACATTGGAATTCATTTGTCCTCTCATCGCAAGCCCAGCTGAGTAGAAATTTGAGTAATTTTCAAAATCAAAATCAGAACAGAGAATAGGGGTCACCGATTTTTCTAATATCGGGTAGAGATAAGCCTCATCGGTTATTGAGAAACTTTTGGGTATTCCACTGCAAATAGGATGATTAGCATCGACAACTTGAATTTCCTGAGTTACGTCGAATCTGTACCCTGAGTCTGGAAATTCGGTTCCGTGAAGTGACCCTGGCTGATAGTGGAATCTGCCACCTAGTACATCTGCATAACGCTCCCACGTAGGCCAACCAGCTATTGCATGATGCAGGAAGACAAGACCTTTGCCTGATTCAAGGAGGTTTTCAAAGTTCTCCTTGTATTCAGGGGTTGGATCTTTGCAGACAACAGCTGGTTCTGCGTTTCTTCTTAAATCGACTCCGGGGATGTCATAGAAAATAATCGCGTCGAACTCATGACATTTTTCAGGATTGAGGAAATGTTCGGCTTCTGGATGTTTTTCGTGGAACCACTCAACGTTTTCGAATGAATCAAAGATTGCGAAGAAAGGTTCTGTTTCGAATGGATGGCCTCCTGTGATGACTAAAACCTTTTTCTTCAATTAAGTGTCCCGGCGTCTGTCATTGCACTGATAGTTCTTTCAGCTGTTGTTTCAACCAGTTTTCCTAGTCGCGGGTCATCAGGGTTACCCAAGAGAGTGAGGGCACAGGCTATGACAATGCCAAAAAACAGTGACTCTTTGTAGCCAACAAGATCATGAGGGTAATCATCAAGTAGTTCAGATTCGTGCAATCTGCGTTCTTCAGTTGTTAGACACTGACACATGCAGTAAGCAACATCCCACGCAGGTGGTCCTATGCCAAAACCCTGCCAGTCGATTATTGTGACGCCCTGATTGCTTATTATCAGGTTGTCTGGTTTGAGGTCGCCGTGGACAATGGTTTGGTCCAAGGTGTTTAGATAACTCATGGTTTCAAGAAATTTATCTAGAATATTTATTTCTTTTAGCGGGTCAACTAGTTCACCACATATCTCTTGAAGAACAGGCCAACCTTTTTCGATCATTATTGTCAGATTGTCGATCCTGTTCTGTGAGATCATTGTTTGGACCCACGGGGTCTCAACTAGGTCTCTGCCTTGAGTGTGAAGTTTCGACAGTTCCGTAAGAAGCTGCCGGGTGTATTCAACTCCTATGCCGGTTATGGAGTCTGAGTCTTGTATGGGTTCTAAATACTCTAAGAGCATAATGAAATAGGCGCTAGACGGGTCGTAGTCTGATGCGAAAAGCGTTGGAAGTCGTATATCTAGCTTGGGTGCTAGCTCATGGTAGAACTTGATTTCTCTTTCGAATAGCCCTGATCTTTTTGCCGCATTGAGGGCTTCTTGCCTATTGGCTGCAAATTTTGCGACTACTTGTTCGTCATTTTCGAGAGATACGAGAACCAGGTCACCAAGGTTGCCTTTTCCTCCACCGATCGGATGTGTCTCAAAATTCTCAACGGATCGACCTAGAGCATCGGAAAGCCATTCCTTGTTTAGCTCGTCGGGACAGGTCGGAAAGCTGACATCCATTAGTAATTAGCAAGTCCTCCGTCGAGCGAAATGGTTCCTCCGCTGAATCCGGCACCTTCTTCTGAGGCGAGCAGGAGCGCGAAAGCTGAAATTTCTTCCACGGTTACAGGCCTTTGTATAGCTGTGTCTTTTGTATAGAGAGCGATCACATCGGCCACCTCGGTTAGTCCTGATGCAGCTCCGGACTGGTTCTCAAGCATGTCTGTATGTACAAGTCCTGGGCAAATAGAATTGATTGTTATTCCTTCCGTGCCGACTTCTTTCGCAGCTGATTTAACGAAACCATTTATTGCATGCTTGTTGGCTGTGTAGCCAGCGATGTTAGCTTTGCCGCGTTTACCCTCTATAGACGAAATAGCAATTATTCTTCCTGTTTTACGAGGAACCATATGCCAGAGTGCTTTACGAGTGCCTCGAAATACATGATTCAAATTGAAATCGAGCTCGAACTGCCACTCCTCATCAGAGAGTTCAACTACCGGAGAAGTGTCGCCTACTCCGCCTGCGTTTAAAACCATAATGTCGAGTTGTCCAAAATTTTCAACAGTGAAGTCAACTAGACCTTCTACAACTTCTTTTTCGGTAACGCTTCCGGGGTAGAAAAGAACGTTGTCGCCGGCATTCATCTCATCAAGTGCCCGTTTTCCTTTTTCGTCATTACGACTATTAACTACAACTTTTGCTCCTTCGGCGACGAATCTTTCTGCTATTGCACGTCCTATTCCACGGGTACCTCCAGTGATAGCTGCAACTTTTCCATCTAGTTTTTTCCCCATATCGATTTCTTTCTCTCGTTATATTTAGCTAATTAAAATTTGTTGTGGTCTTTCATCGCTTCAAAGCTTCTCCGGGTCATAACACTTGCGAGTTCTTTAACGCGTTTTTCATTTTCATCACTTATCAAAGGAAGCGAGCATGCTATTACTAAACCATAAAGCATCGCATCAGCGTAACCGGCTAGAGCTTCGTCAGGGTCTAGGTTCTTTCCGTTTTCTTCAAGAGATTTTATATAGCGATCCAAAAGCATTGTTTCGTTCTTTCGGCGTGTTTCCACGCTCAAAGATTGCGACATGAAATAAGCTAGATCCCATCCAGCGGGGCCTTTAGAGGTGCCTTGCCAATCGACAATGAAAACCTTGTTACCTTCACGGTCAAAAAGAAGATTGTCTGCACGTAGGTCAGAGTGGATAAGAGTTTTAGGGTGACTTGAGAGTAGATCTAACATTTCCCCAACCCGTTGGGTTATTTCAGTTCCGAATGATATTTCTTGTTCAGTTAGTTCTCCTTCGAGCATTTTGCAGAGAGGTTCCCACCCAGCACCGGCAATGATAGAAAGGTTATTTTTTCTTTGTTCAGGTCCGGGTAACCAATTTATGTTGTTCAGTTCAGGGTTTTCCCACCATGTTGCATGTAATGAAGCAGCTTCATCCATTACGAGCATTGCTTGTTCCACTGAAATGCCTTTAATCTGATCAACGTTTTCATCAAGGTCTATTGCTTCTTGGATAAGCATGAAATGCTCAGTGTCTGGATCGTATGAACCGGAATGAAATTCTGGAGTTCTTATTGGAGTTAAGGGGGCTAGTTCATCGTAAAAGCGGAGTTCACGTTCGTTGTTGTTTCCTCTTCTGTTATTTTCCATACTGCCTTCTCTGAGAGCTGGGAATTTGCAAACAAGATTCGTGTTATCTTTACTGCCGTCTGAGTAGGAGATGTCTAGAAGTAATACAACTCCGAGCATCCCTCTGTCGCTGCCGATACGTGTGTAGCTGAAAGAGTTAACTTCTTTTCCTAAACTTTCTGAAAGTATTTCTTCAGTTAGTTCTTCAGGTGAGATAGGGAAGGGGGGTTTCCTCAGCACAGATTACTCAACAGGGTCGCCTGCGAGAACGACTCTGTGCATTACTCGGGCTTCGCTATAGTCAGCTGGTGCATAGTGTTGAACGCTTCTGTTGTCCCATACGGCTATATCGCCCTCTTCCCATTGGAATCTGAATTGAATTTCGGGTCGTAAGGTGAGGTCACAAAGCATCGGTAAGAGTGCTTCATTCTCTTGGGCGTTAAGTTCGTTTATCTCTTGGGTGAAAAGCCTATTTACAAAAATGCATTTTTTGCCTGTTCCAGGATGAGTTCTAACCACGGGGTGTGAGACAGCATCTTCAGGAATTTTCTTTGCAATTCGGTTCGCTGCGTTAAGCTTTGAACCCCCATGATGGAGGGCTGTTAAACTATCAACAAAATTTTGAGTTGCGGGTGAAAGCGAATCAAAAGCTGCTGACATACTTGCAAATAATGTGTCCCCGCCGGAACTTGGTAATTTGATTGCTTGGAGCATGCTTCCTCTCGGGGGCTCTTTGAGCCATGTAGCGTCAGTATGCCAATTTGATGAACCACCCTTAGGCTTTCCGTCTTCATTATCGATTTTGTGAACAATCTCGCTTCCCTCAGTTGTGGGAGCGAAATCATAAGGTACAGGGTCACCGAAGATAGATGCAGCAGCTACTTGTTGTTCATCGTTGAGATTTTGATTCCTAAAAAATAAGACACCATGTTCATGCCATGCTGAAACCAGTTCATCGACAGCGTCACTTTCAACAGGGGCAGATAGATCTATGTCTTCCACATAAGCACCGACAAGACTTTTTGTAGGAGTGATTTTCATTATGTTTTTATTCTTTTTCTTTTTTGTAGAAAAAGTTATTGGGTTAACTTATTCCTTAAACGAAATGCTATGTTCAAAAAATGAACGAACCAAATATTTTACTAATAGTTTCAGATCAAGAACGCCAGAGAGATTGGCTACCAACAGATTTTCAGCTTCCTGCGCGACAAAGAATTATCGATAATGGGATTGAATTTACTAGCCATTACACGCATTCTTCTCCATGTTCACCTTCGAGAGCGACTCTATTTACAGGAGAATACATGGCGGGACATGGTGTTACAGAGAACTCAAGTGCCCCTACTAATACCGAACTGTCGAAAGATGCTGCGACTTTAGGAAAAATATTAAGAGAAAAGGGTTACTACACGGCCTATAAAGGCAAATGGCACTTAGAAGCAACACCGACCCCAGACATGGAAGCTTATGGTTTCAGCGATTGGGAAGGCAACGACATGTCTTTTTGGGGATTGGCTGGAAGTGGAACAGAATATGACGAGCCAATAGCAAGAGATGCAGCTGACTGGATCCGAGACCATGGCAATGATGATGCTCCATGGTTCCTGAGCGTTGGTCTCGTAAACCCACACGACATTATGTGGTTCCCAATTGATCAGCCGTGGTATTGGGAGAAAGATCCAGAATATTACGCAAAAGCTGTAGAAAGGCTTTCAAAACGAGACTGGGGAAGAGAAAACAATCTTCCAGGATTTCCCCACGAAGTTGAAAGAATCTTCTCAGAGCTACCACCGAATTTTGATGACGATCTTTTCACTAAGCCAGATGTTCATAGAAGATGGATGGATGTATTGACTAGACGTTCAATTCCAGGTGAGATGAGAAGAGACGATCCTGATATCTGGCTCAGACAACTTGATTATTATGCAAAATTGCATGAACTTAACGATCAATGTGTGGGTCACGTCCTATCCGCTTTAGATGATATTGATGGCTGGGAAAACACGGTTATCGTTTTCACTTCAGATCACGGAGATCAGTGTGGATCTCATACTCTTCGCTCTAAAGGTCCATGGAACTATCAGGAGACCATGAGAATACCTTTGTATATTTCAGCACCTGGGATAGTGAAACCAGGATCGAAGACTGATTCGTTGACATCACATGTTGATCTGGCTAGGACAGTTCTTGAATTCGCAGGAGTGGAACCAGATAATCACCCAACTTATGTAGGAGAGTCCCTTTCCCCAGTGTTTGAAAACCCTTCATCGAAGATACGTGATTATGTTCTTTTCAATCAAGAATGGCCGTGGTATCCAGGCGTTGAACAATGCCGATATGCGAGCTCGGGAATCTTCGACGGAAGAAACAAATACTGCCGTTATTACGGTATCGGTGGTGGATTTGACACTCAAGGCAATCAGAATGGTGAACCGGAAATGCTCTTCGGGCGCGATGCGTCATTTGATGATCACGACCACGAGCTGTATGACCTTCAAGAAGATCCCCATGAATTAGTAAACTTGGCTCTTGATCGCTCGCGTAGAGAAGAAGTGCGTTCTAAATTCTCAGAATTGCGAGGGATTGAACATGAGTTGTACGGAAATGGGTTCTAACTTTTTAGAGAGAAATTACTTGTCCGCCCCTGCGTGTTGTTTGCCATTTAAGAACGCGGCGTTCTGCTAAGCCGATAACCCCGTTTAACGCAAGTGCTACGACTGCTAGAACCAGCATTAGGGCAAAAGCATCTGCCATATTAAACATATTTGTGCTGACTAACAGTCTTTGTCCAAGCCCGCGTTTTGATGCAATAAATTCACCAAAGACTACAGAAAGCATTGCGTAAATTGCAGCGAGTCTTAGTGCTCCGAAAACTGCTGGCATTATTCCGGGGATAACTACTTTTTTGAATAGTTGAGATTTATTAGCTCCCATTGTTGTAGCAAGCATGTTCAAATCTGGATCCACAAGACCAACCGCAGCAGTTGTGGGCATTTGAACTATGAAGAAGACGATTATTGTCGCCAACGCGATTTTTGAACCCATATCAACGCCGTACCAGAGAATTAGAATAGGAGCGAAAGCAATTTTTGGTACAGCATTAGCGAAAACAAGAAATGGTCCAAATATTTTTTGGAGCCTAATAAAGTAGCCGAGAACGATACCAACTATAAAACCGGTTGATCCACCAATAACAAAGCCCCAAATTGCCTCTTGCAGCGTAACCCAGAGATCTTTCCAGAACATTAAGTTGTGGTAGTAGTCAGCTAAATATTTCCATACTTCAGTTGGGACTGCATAAAAAATAGGATTAATTTCAGGTAGTGGTTCAAAGCCAAAAACCGTTATCGGTACCCCTTTAAAAATCAATTCGTATTGCCACACAAGAAAACCTGCAACAAGAACTAAAAGGCGTAGCAACTGTGTTGGAATATCTAGTTGACGTATTCTCCAACGGCGAAGTTCTCCTGGATTAATATTGGATTTTTTAGAAGTTTCAGGACTGCTAGACGAGCTCATCACGTAACTCCTTCCAAATTTTGTGTTCAGTTTCTGTAAATACGGGGTCGAATTTCAATTCGTCGACAACTCTTGGTCTGGGTATCGGGACGATAGTGTCTGATTTAATTTTTCCTGGTCTAGCAGTCATTACTATTACACGATCTGCTAGGAGGACGGCTTCTTCCAAATCGTGGGTAACGAATATCACTGTTTTGCCAGGGTTCGATTCCCATAAAGATATGAATTCTGACTGAACAGTCAGTCGTGTTTGAGCATCAAGAGCGCCAAATGGTTCGTCAAGAAGCCATAGGTCAGGATCTATGGCTAAGGTTCGTGCTATTGCTACGCGTTGTTGCATTCCTTGAGAAAGCATAGTGGGGTAGGAGTCAGCGAAACCTTCAAGTCTGAGTTGAGATAGAAGCTCAAGCGACTTTTTAGATCTTTCTTGTTTTGGCATTCCTCTGATTTCAAGTCCAAGTTCCACGTTTTGTTTTGCCGTTCTCCAAGGACTCAACGCAGAACGAGCAAGCATATAACCGATATCTCTACTAGGTCCTTCTACTTCTTGACCGTTTCGTTTAACCGAGCCAAGGGTTGGCTTTATTAAACCTGCAAGCATATTTAAAATTGTTGTTTTGCCACATCCACTAGGTCCTACTATTGCTACAAACTGACCTGCAGGTATTTCAAGACTTGTGTTGTCAACTGCAACGACATTTTCATTACGAGGATCTCCGTCACCAAATATCAGTGAAACTTCTTGCAGCTCAACAGAAGGTGTGCTCATTTT